>CDZL01014656.1_pt1 | contig 132202 bp, 104 predicted proteins | sample 557581 | NCBI WGS metagenome assembly CDZL01 (sample SAMEA3182063, study PRJEB8094) | gut metagenome | biome: human; feature: gut; material: Stool; isolation source: human stools | place: Canada | collected 2013-01-29 | reverse complement strand
TCCATGCCCAGAATGGCAATGATGTCCTGCAATTCCTGATAGCGCTGCAGAATGGACTGCACCTTGCGGGCTACGCGGTAGTGCTCCTCGCCCACGATGTCCGCTTCCAGAATGCGGGAGGTGGAGGCCAGCGGATCCACAGCCGGGTAGATACCCTGCTCCACGATCTTACGGGACAGCACGGTAGTGGCGTCCAGATGGGCAAAAGTGGTGGCGGGGGCGGGGTCGGTCAGGTCGTCGGCGGGCACATAGACGGCCTGCACCGAGGTGATGGAACCGTCCTTGGTGGAGGTGATGCGCTCCTGCAGAGCGCCCAGCTCGTTGGCCAGCGTGGGCTGGTAGCCTACGGCAGAGGGCATACGGCCCATCAGGGCGGAGACCTCACTGCCGGCCTGCACGAAACGGAAGATGTTATCAATGAACAGCAGCACGTCCTTGTGGGTCTCTTCACGGAAGTACTCTGCCATGGTCAGGCCGGTCTCGGCCACGCGCATACGGGCTCCCGGGGGCTCGTTCATCTGGCCAAAGACCAATGCGGTCTTGTCCAGCACGCCGGAGGCGTTCATCTCGCCCCACAGGTCGCAGCCCTCGCGGGAGCGCTCGCCCACGCCGGTAAAGATGGAGTAGCCGCCGTGCTCGGTGGCCACGTTATGGATCAGCTCCTGGATCAGCACAGTCTTGCCCACGCCGGCGCCGCCGAACAGGCCGATCTTGCCGCCCTTGGCGTAAGGAGCCAGCAGGTCGATGACCTTGATGCCGGTCTCCAGAATCTCAGTTGCGGGCTTCTGCTCTGCAAAGCCGGGTGCCTTGCGGTGGATGGGCCAGTGCGGCAGCTCGTCCACAGCGCCCTTGCCGTCAATGGGGCGGCCCAGCGGGTCGAACATCCGGCCCAGTGTGCCCTCGCCCACAGGGGCGGTCAGGCCGTGGCCGGTAGCTTCCACCGGCATACCCTTGCCCAGACCCTCGCTGGCAGAAAGCATGATGCAGCGCACCGTGGTCTCGTTGACGTGCTGCGTCACCTCCATGGTGCGCTCGGTGCCCTCTGCGGTCACGGTAAGCGCCTCCTGCAGGGCAGGCAGCCTGCCGGCGGTGAACTGCACATCCACCACGGGGCCTGCTACGCGAATAATAGTTCCCTGTATCATTTGGATTGCCTCTTGTCAAATCTTGTTTGTCCAACGAACCCTCTCAGTCATCGCTGCGCGATGCCGTCAGGCGTGACGGAGAGGGTTTTTCTTTATTATGTCCGATCCTGCACGGCAGCTGCGCCGCCGATGATCTCGGTGATTTCCTGCGTGATGGAGCCCTGACGGGTGCGGTTGTATTCCAGCTGCAGGTCCCGGATCATGTCATTGGCGCTCTTGGTAGCAGAATCCATGGCGGTCATGCGGGCGCTCTGCTCGGCGCAGAAGCTCTCGGTCATGGCGCCAAAGATCATGCCGTGCATATAGATGGGTGCGATCTGCTCGAACACTGTCCATGCGTCCGGCACCAGTTCCACCTCGCCCTTGGGGTCGCCCAGACCCTTGGGAGCAGGCTGCAAAAACCGCCGGTCCAGCGGCAGCAGACGCTCCATGACAGGCTCACTGGTAAGGGCGTTCTGGATCTTAGTGTAGACGATGTAGATCTCGTCCAGCTTGCCGGACTTGAAGTCGTCAATGGCGTCTACCGTGATGTCGCGGGCACGCTGCAAAGTGGGTGCAGTTGCGCTATAACGGAACTCCTCCACAAGGCGGGGGTCCCGGTGGCGCAGGGCGCGGTAACCCACCTGACCAATGACATAAAAGCGGTCGTTGGGGTCTGCGTGCTCCCGCAGAAACTTGAGCAGGTTCTGGTTATAAGCACCTGCCATGCCCTTATCGGCAGTAAGCACCAAATACGCCCGCCGGGGGTTTTCCAGATTCCGCTCATGGAAGAAGGGGTGCTCCGGCTCCTCCGGCAGATGCGGCACAACACGGGAGATGGTATCCCGCATACGGTTGAAGTAAGGGGACACATTCTGGTAATTCTGCCGTGCCTTGCGCAGCTTGGACGAAGAGATCAGGTACATGGCATTGGTGATCTTCATGGTATCCTGAATGCTCTCGATGCGCTCCTTCAGCAGCTTACTGGACGACATGGTCATTGCCTCCCGCATAAGCTTTCCAAGCGTTCAGGATGGCGTCCACCCGGTCGGGCTCCAGCTTGCCGTCAGCATCGATCTTCTGCATGGTGCCGGAGACGTCTGCACGGAACTGCCGCACAAAGGCAGCGGTCTTTTCCCGCTGCTCTGCGGTGGGCAGAGTGTCCAGCAGGCCGTGGGAAGCCAGCACCAGAATGACCACCTGCTCGGCATCGGACTTGGGCTGGCACAGCGGCTGCTTGAGCATTTCCATCAGTGCCTTGCCGTGCTCCAGCTGACGGCGGGTCTCGGCGTCCAGATCGGAGCTGAACTGTGCAAAGGATTCCATCTCCTTATACTGTGCCAGCTCGATACGCAGGTTTGCATTGGCCTTTTTCATGGCCTTGGTCTGGGCAGCGCCGCCCACACGGGAAACCGACAGACCCACGTTGACAGCCGGGCGGTTGCCGGCGTTGAACAGGGCGCTCTCCAAGAAGATCTGACCGTCGGTGATGGAGATGACGTTGGTGGGGATGTAGGCCGAAACATCGCCGGCCTGCGTCTCTACGATGGGCAGTGCGGTGATAGAGCCGCCGCCCAGATCATCCCGCATACGGCAGGAGCGCTCCAGCAGACGGGAGTGCAGGTAGAACACATCGCCGGGGTAAGCCTCACGGCCCGGGGAGCGGCGCAGCAGCAGCGAGATGGCACGGTAGGCCACCGCGTGCTTGGACAGATCATCGTAAACGATGAGCACGCTCTTGCCCTTGGCCATGAAGTACTCGGCCAGTGCAGTGCCCGCATAGGGGGCAATGTACTGCAGCGGGGCAGAATCCGACGCGGTAGCTGCCACGATGGTGGTATAGCTCATAGCGCCGTGCTTTTTCAGATCCTCAGCCACGCGGGCGATGGAGGAAGCCTTCTGACCGATGGCAACATAGATGCACAGCACATCCTTGTCCTTCTGGTTCAGGATGGCGTCGGTGGCAATGGAAGTCTTGCCGGTCTGGCGGTCGCCGATGATCAGCTCACGCTGACCGCGGCCGATGGGGAACATGGAGTCGATCGCCAGAATACCGGTGTGCAGCGGGGTGTCCACGCTCTGGCGCTCCAGAATACTGGGTGCCTGCTTCTCAATGGGGTTGTAGCCTTCGGCCTCAATGGGGCCTTTGCCGTCGATGGGCTCGCCCAGCGGGCTGATGACACGCCCCAGAAAAGCATCGCCCACCGGGATACCGGCGCGCTTGCCGCTGCGGGTGACCATGGTGCCCACACCAACGGTCTCGGCACCATCGAACAGCATAACGCCCAGCTGCTCGGGCTCTACACTTTCCACCATACCCTTGGCACCGTTTTCAAAGGTGACGATTTCGCCGTACACAGCGCGGTTCATGCCGTCAATGTGCACGATGCCATCGGCGGAGGAGATGACCACGCCGCCCTCTGCGGAGGTCTCGGCGGGCTTGTAGTCCTCGATGCGGGTCTTGAGGGTAGCCAGCGAGGGCTTGCCCTCCATCATTTTGTCCAGCTGATGACGGCCGGAATTGTCGAACACGCGGTCGCCCACCTGCAGGACATAGCCGGAAAGCAGGCTCTCGTCCACGGTGATGTTCAGGATGACTTCCGTGGCGTCATACAGCTTTTTGATCTCCGACTTGATGCGGTCCAGATCTTTTTCGCGGAGTTTATGGGCGCAGCGCAGGCTGGCCTTGACGATGCGGTTATCCGCAAAAAATTCACGACTGAATTCAGTTGCCATTGCCCGCACCTGCTTTCTGCAGCAGATCGTCCAGCAGCTGATCATCATCCTGGGCGGTCAAATTATGTTTCAAAAGCTTTTCGCACATGGAGCGTGCCAGTGCCGTAGCCTGTGCATCTGCTTCCCGCAGCTTGTTCTGGCGCTCGATCTCCACAGCAGCCTTACCGGCAGCCACGATCTCGTCGGCCTGCTTCTGCGCATCGGCCAGCAGCTGCTGCTTTTCCACCTCGGCCTGCTTCTCGTAGGCTTCGCGGCGGGCTGCGGCTTCGTTGTCCACATTACGCAGCTTGTCCTGCGCGGTCGTAAGTGCTGCGGCGGCCTCGGTCTTGGAGGTCTGTGCCGCTGCAATGTCTGCCTCGATCGTCTTCTGGCGCTGATCCAGCACGTTCTGGATGGGCTTGAACAAAAACTTGCGCAGCAGCACATACAGGATCAGGACATCCACCACGGTCCACAGCAGGTTCAAATCCAACTTCAGCATTCGTCCACGCCTCCGTTACTGGCCCAGGAACAGGATGATCAGCAGTGCAACGACGAAGCCGAAAATTGCGGTACCTTCTGCCAGAGCAGCGCCCAGCAGCAGGTTCGTCTGGATCTTACCGGAAGCCTCCGGCTGGCGGGAGATGGCCTCCGTTGCCTTACCCGTTGCAATACCAATGCCAATACCGCCGCCAATGCCGGTCAGCGCTGCAATGCCAGCGCCCAGAGCTACCAAACCACTCATAGTTCTATCTCCTTTGTAATTACATTTTTAAATTTGTTGTTTATTCCTCGCCGCCGATGCTCTCTTTCATAAACAGTGCGGTCAGGAACACGAAAACATAGGTCTGGATCAGACCATCGAACAGGTCAAAATACAGGCTGAACACCGCCGGGACGAACACCGGCACCACCAGCTTGAGCAGTTCCATGATAACGAACGCGCCCAGCACGTTGCCGAACAGTCGCATACACAGACTGGTGGGGCGAATGGCGATCTCGAGGATGTTCATAGGGGTCATGATGGGGGTAGGGGCTGCAAGACTCTTGAGAAAGCCCGCGCCGCCCCGGGCGCGAACGCCTGCATACTCGATAAGCACGATGCTCATCAGCGCCAGTGCAGCGGTCACATCCAGATCCTTTGTGGGGGGCTTTACGCCGAACACACCGATCACGTTGGAGCAGGCAATGTACAGCGCCACGGTCATCAGGTAGGGCACATAGCGGCTGCCCTCCTTGCCCAGCAACCCTTCAAAGAAGTTTTTGCCAAGGGAATACAGCGCTTCCAGTGCTGCCTGACGCTTGCTGATGTGATCCACCTTCAGGTTGCGGGTAAGCAGGATGGAGCCCACCACCAGCAGCAGCATGATTACCCAGCTGATGACCACCGATTCCGGGATCTGCAGCGAGCCGACCTTGACATACTCCACGGTGAGCTCTTCCATCAGAGCCTGCGTCAATTTGTTCATTTGCTTTTCCTCCTTCCTGCAGGGATAGGGGTCTGCGGGCGGGAGCCGGGTGTGCGGCAGATCCTCGGCCGGGGATCTGCCGCACACCTTTGCTCCGCGCCCCTTCACACCTTCTTATCGCGCGAAGAAAAGACTGTGTACCGTGAAAAAAGCAAGGAAGGCGCTGCCTGAATGCTGTCTGCGCCCTCCCCTTTCTTTGTCGGTTTCGTCTTTTTTCGTTGTGTATAATAGTACGATTGCACAAAATTGGCAAGGGTATTTGTGCACATTCTACATTTTACCCGGTAGCATTGCACCGACAAAACAAAACTGTTGTACAGGGTGCACAATTGCAAGTTAAAGAAGCATATAATCTGTACAATTTTCTTGGTTTTTTCCAGTGCTTTGCAGGCGTATTCTGCCGGTTTTGGGAAATATTTCCGCTAAAATAGCCATACCGTATAGCTTTTATATATCAGGTATATAAAAAACGTATAGGTATCTTCCCCGGTATGTTTTTGCGGCATCTTATGTATATTTCTTATACATATTTATTATAGAATCGCAGGCAAACCGCCTTACATGGCCTGCTTTTCCCCACGGCGGAACACCAGCCGGAAGATGGCACGGGCAAGCGGGCCGCAGTACAACATCTGCCAGCACAGCGCCATGGGCATATTGCAGCCCCAAGTATGTACCCACATCCCAAAGCTCGGCTCTTTGAACAGCAGCGTTGCGACCAGACTCATCACCGGGCACATGATGCACACGATCATCAGCGAGATTGCGTAGGTGATGAACTGCGGGCGGTCTGCGGGGCGCATAAACAGGAATGCCAGCTTCGTGGCCAGCTTTTCCACCACAAAAAATTCCAGCACAAAGGCCACCGGCACCATGATCGGCATTTCGTGCAGAGCCATAACAAAAGTAGCATTGGTCACGCCGTTTGTATTCAGCGCCACATTGTAGACGATCATGCCATAGACCATGATAGCGGCCATGACAATGGTAAAGAAGATGCGTTCCGGTAAAGTTTTAGGCATTTTGATTGATTCTCCGTTTCTTTTTTATGCAAATTTTCGCCGCAAAAAAGCCGCCCCGCGAAACTTTCATCTCGCGGGGCGACGGCGACTACCATTCATTGGCGCTATTTTAGCACAAATAAAGCCGGCGCATAATAGCTTGCGGGCACTTTCTCCCCTTTTGTGGAAAATCCTTCACGAACGACCCGGAACTTCTGGGCAATTTTTCCGCACCGCCGCAGATTTTAACATTGCACAAAAACAAAATTTATTCTTTGTGCGGTCTGCCAATAGACAAATCGTGCTTCTTCCTGTATAATTAAGCCAGAAACCAGAGAAGTACAGCAGAAGCTCAAAAGAGAGTTACTCCCGCTGACTTTAAGAAGAAAGGAGCGAAGACCGATGGTTGATATGGAACCCGCACAGCAGGGACAGGCTGTCGGGGTTCGCTGAGAAGCAAAATAGAGGCTCACCACAAACGGGATGTTTCCCCCGTATAAAAACACAAAAACAGAGCCAGTCTTGAGCATCAAAAATGCGATAACACGACAACCTGTCGATTTAATTCTTCCCCAGAGCGTTCAGATAGATCCGCTGGAGATGATTCTTATGAAAGTATCAATGATCCGGAGAACCTTATTTGAATAGCTGAAAAGGAGTTCTACCAATGTACTAAGTAAGACGTTTCCCTTGCAAATCTAACTCGAAAGAATGTGGTAATATGAAATTCATCCTCATGAACCGTTTGCCGCAGTCCAACAGTTGAGAAAAGGGTCAGTCCAATGTACAGTTGATTTTCATCCCCTTGCAAAGTACCTAAATTCTGAAGAAACGTTTCTAAGGAGAGTCACCCTATGAAACCCGTATTCCGAAAATGAGGTCACCAAGGAGAAGAGGCTTATGACTCCGAAGAAGTAAGTATCCAGCCGGACGAGGGCTTGCAACCGCCTCGTCCGGCTGGTTTTGTTTTATGTTGTTTCAACAAATAGTTGATGCGCAATTTATGCAAAATTTACGCAGGAAGGTTGAATACCGTCCTTGTGTTTTCGCTCCCCTATGTTATAATATGGTAAAAGATGGGAGGTGTATTTTATGCAGCTGGCGTTTGGCTGGTACAACATTATTGAACTCTTGTTCTGCCTTGTGGCGCTGTGGATGGGCATCCGCGACCTGCAGGGCAAAGACCCGCCGATCCACACCTTTTTCAATCAATATGACCGCGACCCGGAATACCGCGCCATGTGGCAGAAGAAAAACGGCGTGTGGGAGATCTTCAACGCAATGGTTCTTGCTTCTTCGCAGTTTCTGGGCGGTTTCCCTACCCTGAGCAACGGGGTACGCACCATCGCCCTCGTTGTTGATGCCATCTACCTGATTTTGTACGAGATCTGGGAGCACAGCGCGGATTGAGCCGCCGGGAGGCAAGTACAAATATATGAACCTGAACCTTTCCACTTCAGACTGGCTAAACGTTGCACTGGGCGTATTGTTTTTATACCGTGGCATTCGGGACTTGTACAATGGCACCGGCACCGGTTGGAGCAATGAGGACGAAAAGAACCACTTCCACAGACCCTTCGGTATCCTGTCGCTCCTTTGCGGCGCACTCTATCTGGTCAACATTTTTCTGCCCAAGGTGGAGCCGCTGCACTCTATTTTGATGGTGGCGGCACTCGTGTTCAGTGTTGCTCTGCTGATCTCACATCTGTGCTATACCCTGAGCAGGGACGACAAAAACAAAAAGTGAGGGGTTTCTATGGAAGTCATCTTATCGATCTTGGTCGCGCTTTTCGGCATCGGGTTCGGTATTTTTATGGCGCTGCAGCCGGAGGATGCCATTGCCTTGCGTTCCCGCAGGCGCTACACGCAGGTGCCCGAACCTACGGAGGAGTACATCCGGATGACCCGGTTGGAGGGCATCGTAGTTTCGGTGCTCTGTGCTGTGCTTTTGGTGGTGCTGCTGTTCGCACCCAAATAAGACTTTGCAGCTTCCCTCTTGCGGATTTTTTCTCGCCCTGTTACAATGAGAAAAAACGCAGGAGGTTTTTTGTTATGGTCAAGCACGTTATTCTCTGGCAGTTGAAGGACGAGTTGTCCGCCGAGGAAAAGGCCGCCGTCAAGGCTGGCATCAAGGAGGGGCTGGAAGGCCTTTCCGGCAAGATTCCGGGGCTTGTGGACATCCATGTCAACATTGATGCCCTCCCCTCCTCCAACGCCGACCTGATGCTGGACGCCACCTTTGAGAGCGCCGAGGCGCTCAAGGGCTACTCCACCCACCCGGCGCATGTGGCAGTGGCAAACAGCAAGGTGCGTCCCTACTACAAAAACCGCGTCTGTCTGGACTACGAGGTGTAAGGCAGCAAGGCAGGAGGATGATTCAAGCTGCCCTCTGCGTATGCTCTGGACTTTTTCAGCGCAATAGCGATTTTATAATTTCGACATCCCGGAGCGTCTGCGGACACTCCGGGATGCCATTTTATGGAATAAACTTACGCAAAAAGGGTCATTGCACGGTTTGTGCAATGACCCTTTTACTATCAGGCGATGCTGAACTTACTGAACGAACTCCACGGTGTACTCAAAGCCGTACTCTTCCTGCAGCTTCTTGACCTCGGGCTCGCAGTCCTCGATGAAGGTGGGAGCGTAAACAGAAGCGCCGTTGTGGGCCTTCTTGTAGTCCTCCACGATCTGCTGCAGCTTTGCCCAGCCCTCGTTGGCCTTGTTCTGGTCGATGCTGTCGGGGAAGTTGATGATGAACTCGCGGTGTTTGGGAATACGTGCCTTCATAATAGTGATCTCCTTATTCTTATCGTTTTCAATAAATCAGCTTTTTATTCAGAAGCGGAGCGCTTTGCCCCGCGACCTGCGGAAAAACGGTTACAGCCCGAACACCCGGCGGGCGTTTGCGGCGGTGGTGCGGAACACCTCTTCCGGCTCCAGTGCCTTGCGCTGGGCGATGTATGCGCCCACATAGCGGATGAGGGAGCTGTCGCAGCGGGTGCCGCGCACCGGCTCCGGTGCCATGTAGGGACAGTCAGTTTCCAGCACAATAGCGTCCAGCGGCAGGGCTTCGATAGCCTTGGCTGCGCGCTTGGCGCCGTTGAAGGTGCAGGCACCGCCAAAGCCAATGTACAACCCCTGCGCCGCCAGCTGCACGGCATCCTCGGCGCTGCCGGAATAGCAGTGCACGATGCCCTTGGGGCGGTACTTTTTAAGCAGGGCGTAGACGTCTGCGTGCGCCTGCCGGTCGTGCACGATGATGGGCTTGTCCAGTTCCAGCGCCAGCCGAATCTCGGCTTCAAACAGCGCCAGCTGGGCGTCCTTAGGCACAGGCCAGTGGTAGTCCAGCCCGCACTCGCCTACCGCTACCACCTTGGGGTCATCGTAGTAGGGCATCAGCGCCCGCATCTCAGCGGCCCAGTCGCCGCCGTACACCGACACCGTGGGCGCGGGGCCTTCCTCGCCGCAGTCGGCGGCGGGCAGCAGGCTTTCCGGGTGGATGCCAATGGCCGCCACCACCCATGGATAGCGGTGCGCCAGTTCCAGCACCCGGGGCGCATCCCCAGAGTGGGTGGCCTGCTCGCACACGCCTACCACGCCCTTGTCGGGCAGGCTGTCCAGCAGCGCAAAGCGGTCGGCATCAAAGGCGCGGGCACTGTAATGGGCGTGGGTGTCAAAAATAGGTCCGGTCATACCTTCTCCTTTTTGGCGGGGGCTTTGTTCACCAGCCAGATGCCCATGCACACGAACACCAGCGCCGCCAGATACTGCCAGCGGAACAGCGGTTCTCCGTTGAGCACGGCACTGAGCAGCACGTTGACCACCGGGTTGACGAAACCAAAGATGGCGATACGGCTGACCGGGTTATTTTTCATCAGCAGCGCCCACAGGATATAGCCTGCGCCGCAGATAAAGGCCAGATACAGCATGACCACCGCAGCCAGCGCACTTTGCACATGGAGACGACCGCCCATAACGGTGCCCAGCACAAACAGTGCCAGCCCACCCACAAACAGGTTCAGGAAGCAGACAGCAAAGCTGTCGGCCTTTTTGGTGACGGATTTGTTCCACGGGCCGGACAGGGTGAAGATGATGGTCGCTGCCATCATGCAGAACACGCCCCAGCCGCTGCCGCCGCCGTGGTTGCCAATCGTACCGATAAGCACTCCGGCAAAACCCACAGCGCAGCCCAGCGTTTTTGCCGGGGTCATGCGGTCCGCATTGCCATAGATAAAGTGGGCAAAGATGACGCCCAGAAAACTCTGGGTGCTGTTCAGGATGCCGCCAAACGCGCCGGTGAGCATGGCCACGGCGATATAGTAGAACGCATACTGTGCCGTGGTCTGCCACAGACCCAGCGCACAGCACTCGGCTGCTACCCTGCCCCGGGGCAGGCGGGGTGCTTTTCCCTGCAGCAGAATGCTGCCCAGCAGCACCAGCACGCTGCCCAGCATGAACCGCACCCCTGCAAAGCAGAAGATGGAGGCCGTGTTGCCGGAGTCGATGGAGAACAGGCGGTAGCCCAGCTTGATGAACGGAAAGGCCGAGCCCCACAGGACATTACAGAAAATAGCCAGCAGCACGGCGCACACCGGCGTGCCGAAGATCTTATCCAGCTTTGCCGCACGAACGGCTGTATTATCAGACATGATGCTCCTCACTTAGTGGATACGGCTGCCCACGGGGGTATCGTCGCCGTAGAAGGCAATGGAGCAGCCGCCGTCGGCGGTGTCGGCAGCGAAGATCATGCCCTCGCTGACGTACTTGCCCTTGAGCATGGGACGGGGTGCCAGATTGCACACAATGCCCAGCTTTTTGCCGATGAGATCCTCCGGCTTGAACCACTTGGCAATGCCGGACAGGATGCAGCGCTCCCGCTCGCCGTCAAAAACGGTGAGGTGCAGCAGCTTTTTGCTCTCCTTCAGGTTCTCACAGGCGCGCACCTCGGCCACGCGCAGCTCCACCTTGCAGAAGGTGTCAAAGTCGATCTCTTCCTCGTGGGTGAAGTCCACGGTGCTCTCCTCTGCGGGGGCGGCAGCCTTCTTCTCGGCTTCCTCCTTGGCTTTGTTGGCAGCAGCGGCAGCAGCCTTGCGCTTCTCGTCCTCTTCCTTCAGGTGGGCGATCTCCTTGGCCACGTCAATGCGGGGGAACAGTGCCTCGCCCTTGTGCACGGTATAGGTCTGCTGTGCACCGTAGGTGGTCTTGGTCAGATCCAGTGCAGAAGCGTCCAGACCCAGCTGCTCCATCATCTTGGGTGCAGTGGTGGGCAGGTAGGCGTTCAGCAGAATGCCGCACACGCGCAGTGCCTCGCACAGGTGGTACAGCACACTCTCCAGACGCTGCTTGTTGGCTTCGTCCTTTGCCAGGGCCCAGGGTGCAGTCTCGTCGATATACTTGTTGGCGCGCTGGATGACCGCAAAGATCTCCATCAGCGCCTGCGGAATGGTCAGATCGTCCATGTCGGCGGTGACCTTGGCGGTCAGCTCGTTGACCATGGTCTCCAGCTCGGTGTCGATGGCCTCGGTACCGGCCACATTATGCACGGTGCCGCCGAAGTACTTTTCGCACATGGCCACGGTGCGGCTGAGCAGGTTGCCCAAGTCGTTGGCCAGATCACTGTTGATGCGGTTGATCAGTGCCTCGTTGGTGAACATACCGTCGTTGCCGAAGGGGATCTCGCGCAGCAGGAAATAGCGGATGGCGTCCACGCCGTAGCGATCGCACAGGATAACGGGGTCTACCACGTTGCCCACAGACTTGGACATCTTGCCGCCGTTCATCAGCAGCCAGCCGTGGCCGAACACCCGCTTAGGCAGCGGCAGATCCAGTGCCATCAGCATGGCAGGCCACAGGATGGTGTGGAAACGCAGGATTTCCTTGCCCACCATGTGCAGGTCGGCCGGCCAGAACTTATCGTAATCGTGATAAGTCTCGTTGCCGTAGCCCAGTGCAGAGATATAGTTGCTCAGAGCGTCCACCCACACATACATGGTGTGCTTGGGGTCGAAGGGCACGGGGATGCCCCACTTGACCGAGGTACGGGACACGCAGGTATCCTGCAGGCCCTGCTTGATGAAGGCGATCATCTCGTTCTTGCGGCTCTCGGGCTGGATGAACTGGGGGTTCTCCTCGTAGAGCTTCAGCAGGCGGTCAGCGTACTTGCTGGTCTTGAAGAAGTAGGCTTCCTCGTGGGCATCGTAGACTTCGCGGCCGCAGTCCGGGCACTTGCCGTCCACCAGCTGGCTGTCGGTCCAGAAGCTCTCGCAGGGCTTGCAGTAGTGGCCGATGTACTCGCCCTTATAGATATCGCCCTGCTCGTACAGCTTGGTGAAGATCTTCTGGCAGCTTTCCATGTGGTAATCATCGGTGGTGCGGATAAAGCGGTCGTAGCTGACATCCAGCAGCTTCCACAGATCCTTGACGGTGGCCACGATCTTGTCCACATACTCTTTGGGGGTGACGCCGGCATCGGCAGCCTTATCCTGGATCTTCTGGCCGTGCTCATCGGTGCCGGTCAGGAACATGACGTCATAGCCCTGCATCCGCTTGAAACGGGCCAGCGCATCGCAGGCCACGGTGGTGTAGCTGTGGCCGATGTGCAGCTTATCGCTGGGGTAATAGATGGGGGTGGTGATATAAAATGTCTTGTGTTCGCTCATGGGGTTCTATCTTCCTTTCTTTTGGTTCTGCAGCTTCTCCTGCAAGCAAAAAGCGCTCCCGCCCTGCCGGGTATAACCGGACAAGGACGAGAGCGCTGAACCTTCGTGGTACCACCTTGCTTCGCTGCGCCCTTGCGGACGCAGCCTTTAGCCGACAAAAACCGGCCTTTGCGCGGTAACGGGCGCACCCCGTCGCAGACTCATTGTTCACCTGCGCGGCTCCAAGACCATCTTCGGCACCGCGCGGCCTGCCCGGTTCCATCCTTCGGGCTTTCTGTCAGGCGCAGACGGTGCGTACTCTTCTCTTCACAGCCAATTTGACACAATTTTCAGTGTTACCTTTATCATACGCAAAAAGTGCGGGTTTGTCAACAAAAAGATGCTGAATCATGCCACACAGAGCATCTGCCGCCCGCATTTTGGTGCACGGGCAACATCCGCCGCAGCACTCAGCCTCAGACGGCGTAACCCTTGCTCTTGATGGCCTCCACGACCTGAGAGACATATTTCTGGCAGGTGTCGTGGTCGGGAGCCTCCACCATCACGCGGACAAGGGGCTCGGTGCCGGACTCACGAACCAGAATACGTCCGGTATCGCCCAGCGCTTCAGCCACAGCCTTGACGGCCTCCTGCACTGCCGGGTCGTTCTGTGCGGCCTTTTTATCGGTGACGCGGACATTCTCCAGAACCTGCGGATAGATCTTCAGCGGCTCAGCCAGCTTGCTCATGGGCAGTTTTTTGGCCAGCATGACCTCCATCATCTTCAGGCTGGTCAGGATACCATCGCCGGTGCTGGCGTACTTGGAGAAGATGATATGACCGCTCTGCTCACCGCCAATACGGCAGCCGTTCTTAGCCATGTACTCGTAAACGTACTTGTCGCCCACGGCGGTCTTTGCGTAGCCGATGCCCTGCTCGTCAAAAGCCTTGTACAGACCAAAGTTGGACATGACCGTGGTGACCACGGTGTTGTTCATCAGCTCGCCGTGCTCCTTCATGTAGCAGCCATAGATATACAAAATGTGGTCACCGGTGACGACATTGCCCTTCTCGTCCACGCACAGGCAGCGGTCAGCGTCACCATCGAAAGCAAAGCCGACATCCAGACCGTTTTCCACCACGAACTTCTGCAAGCCCTCGATATGGGTAGAACCAGCATTATTGTTGATGTTCAGCCCGTTCGGCTTGTTGTTGATAACGTAGGTGTCAGCACCCAGAGCGTCAAACACACTCTTAGCGATATTCCAGCTTGCACCGTTGGCGCAGTCCAGACCGACCTTCACGCCCTTGAAGGAGTAGATGCCCAGGCTGATCAGGTAGCCCATGTAGCGGTTACGACCTGCCACATAGTCCACGGTGCAGCCGATGTGCTCCCGGTGTGCAAAGGGCAGCTCCGGCCAGTCCTTGTCAAATACATGGAGTTTGCCGTCGATGTAGTCCTCCACCAGCAGCAGGGTCTCCTCGGGCATCTTCTCACCGTAGCAATCGATCAGCTTGATACCGTTATCATAGTACGGGTTGTGGCTGGCAGAGATCATGATGCCGCAATCAAAGTCATCCACGCGAGCGATGTAAGCCACACTGGGCGTAGTAGTGACATGCAGCAGGTAAGCGTCTGCTCCGGAGGCGGTCAGTCCTGCGACCAGACTGTACTCGAACATATAGGAGCTGCGGCGGGTGTCTTTGCCGATTACAATGCGTGCAGGCTCGTTGTTGCCATTGCGCTCGCGGAGCATATTGTAATACCAGCCCAAAAAGCGACCAACCTTGTAGGCATGGTCGGCAGTCAGATCAATACCAGCTTCACCACGGAAGCCATCGGTCCCAAAATACTTTCCCATTCTTGCTTACCTCGTTCCCAAAAGTGAACTTTCATTAGTGTATAAGTATATATGCTTTCCCCCATTGCATGATGCTACCCGCACAACAGCATTGTCATCCGCATAGTGCATCGGCTCCAGGGCACTGTGAGTTCAGTATAGCACATTTCTTGGAGTAAATCATCCTTTCTTTGGATTTTCTCCCTGCTGGAAGATAAAAAACACCCTTCCTCTCACGGAGACCCGCAAAAGGAAGGGTGTAGAACTCAATATCCTGTTGTCGTACCAATCACCGCATGTTCGTACCAGCAAAGCCGGTACCAGCCGTCATTCAGCACGGCACCTCAAGCACTTTTGAGCGTAGAGCTGTGATTAGCAGTTCTCAGCGAAGTACTTAATGGTACGGACCATCTGAGAGGTGTAGGAGTTCTCGTTGTCGTACCAAGACACGACCTGAACCTGATAGGTGTCGTCGTCGATCTTAGCGACCATGGTCTGAGTAGCGTCGAACAGAGAGCCGTAACGCATGCCGATAACGTCGGAAGAAACGATCTGATCCTCGTTGTAGCCGAAGGACTCAGAAGCAGCAGCCTTCATAGCAGCGTTGATAGCTTCCTTGGTGACGTCCTTGCCCTTGACGACAGCAACCAGAATGGTGGTGGAGCCGGTGGGAACAGGCACACGCTGAGCAGAGCCGATCAGCTTGCCGTTCAGCTCAGGGATGACCAGACCGATGGCCTTAGCAGCACCGGTGGTGTTGGGGACGATGTTCTGTGCGCCAGCACGAGCACGGCGCAGGTCGCCCTTGCGCTGAGGACCATCCAGAATCATCTGGTCGCCGGTGTAAGCATGAACGGTGGTCATGATACCGGAAACGATGGGATAGGTCTTGTTCAGGGTGTTGGCCATGGGAGCCAGGCAGTTGGTGGTGCAGGAAGCAGCGGAGATGACCTGATCCTCAGCGGTCAGGGTCTTCTCGTTGACGGAGTAGACGATGGTCTTCAGATCGTTGCCTGCGGGAGCAGAGATAACGACCTTCTTTGCGCCAGCCTGGATGTGAGCCATGCTCTTCTCCTTGCTGGTGTAGAAGCCGGTGCACTCCAGAACGACGTCAACGTTCAGCTCGCCCCAAGGAGCATCCTTTGCGTCCTTAACAGCGTAGATCTTGATCTCCTTGCCGTCAACAATGATGGAATCCTCGGTGGACTCGACAGTATGCTTGCCCTCGCCGATCTTGCCGCAGAAAGAGCCCTGAGCAGTATCGTACTTCAGCAGGTGAGCCAGCATCCTGGGGCTGGTCAGGTCGTTGATTGCGACGACCTCGTAACCCTCAGCATCAAACATCTGACGGAAAGCCAGACGGCCAATACGACCGAAACCATTGATAGCAACTCTAACAGCCATTGTAATAGTACCTCCTAATTATTTTACCCATAATCGGATAAATCACGGTATCTTTATTGTAGACCAAAACCGGCAAACTTTCAAGTGTCTGCTAAAAAATTAACAACATAATTTTATCTTTTTTGGCTTTTGTACGATTTTATGCACCTCGCCACAAAGCTTTTGTTCAATTACACCAAGGGTGCGCAGTCGCTTTTGTCAGTTATTTCCAGCTTTTCCCTGCCCAATACAGGCAAGCCCCATACCGCCGATGTAGCACAGCGCAAGGCCGGAAAGCAGTTCCGGCAACACCGCCGCCATGCCGCCGCCAAAGCCTGCTGCCAACAGCAGGAGCACCCGGGGCAGCTCCCAGCACAGGCACAGACAAAAGGCTGCAAGCGCCGCTGCGTGCAGGGTGCGGCCGTTTTCCGGCCGGGGCAGATATAGCGTGCGCGCCAGCGCCGCCAGAAGCAGCAACGCCGCCATCTCCTGCCAGACTGCTGCCGTGGGCTGTACCCGGTGCCAGCTGGAACTGTTCTCCATAAAGCGCATCAGCACATTCCAGTAGAACAACGCACTGCCCGCAATGGCCAGCGGCAGACCGCCGACGGGCGTTTTCCAGCCGTCTCCGCGCAGCCAGCTGCGGCCGAGGTTGCTCAGCCACACGGCACAGGCCACCTCCAGCAGAATGCGCACAAAGGTGCTTACCGTACCGGCGGCCAGCACAAACTGTGCTGCACCGGCAGCCAGCATACACACTGCCCCGGCAAAGGCCAGCACGCCTGCCGCCGGGCGGCGGCTGCGCAGCGGCTCCGGGGGCAGCGGGCGGCTGCGCCCGGCCAGCACTGCGGCCAGCACCACAGCGCCCAAGACGAGATACCGCCACCACACCGCACCTGCGGTACACAGACCGGTGGCCGCGTCGGTGGCAAAGGCAAGGTCTGCGCCGCGGCCAAGGCCAAGCAGCACGCAGAGCAGGACAACAACGAACTCTAACGGTTTCATTAACGCTCCTCGATGGGCTTATATTTCTGGCGCACGCCCAGATACTTGTAGGCCGGGCGGATGATACGGTTGGCAAAGATCACCTCTTCCACCCGGTGTGCGCACCAGCCCGGCACACGGGCGATGGCGAACAGCGGGGTGTACAGATCCTCCGAGATGCCCAGCATATTGTAGATCAGGCCACTGAACAGGTCCACGTTGGCGCACACCGGCTTGGAGCTGCCCTTTTCCTCAGCAAAGATGCCGGGTGCCAGCCGCTCGATGCTGCACAGCATATTGTACTCTTCCTCAAAGCCCTTTTCGTAGGCCAGATGCTTTGCGCGCTGCTTCAGGATGACCTCACGGGGATCGCTGATGGTGTAAACCGCATGACCCATGCCGTAGATCAGGCCGGAGCCGTCGCCCGCCTGCTTGCGCAGGATGCGGCGCAGATACTCGCGCACCTCATCGTCATCCTCCGGGTTCTCGACGTGCTTGAGGATATCCTGCAGCTGGCGGTTGACCATCAGGTTCGCGCCGCCGTGCTTGGGGCCCTTCAGAGCACCGATGGCCGCAGAGATGGCCGAGTAGGTGTCCGTACCGGAGGAGGACAGCACACGGGTGGTAAAGGTGGAGCAGTTGCCGCCGCCGTGGTCTGCGTGGACCAGCAGGCACATATCCAGCAGCTTTGCCTCCTCGTGGGTGAACTTCTGATCCGGGCGGTAGGTGCTGAGGATGTGCTCCGCCGTGCTCTGGCCGGGCTTGGGCAGGTGGAAGAACATACTCTGTTTATCGTAGTAGCGGCGCTTCATCTGGTAAGCGTTCACCATCATGGTGGGCATGCTGGCGATCAGGTTGATGCTCTGGTTCAGGATGTTCTCAAGGCTCAGATCCTCGGCGCGGTCGTCGTAGGAGTACAGGCCCAGCACACAGCGCTGCAACTTGTTCATGATATTGGGCGAGGGGGCGTTCATGGTGTCCATAAAACCGTCCGGCAGGGCGCGGGATTCTGCCAGGATCTCGCAGAAATCGTCCAGCTGCTCCCGGGTGGGCAGGCTGCCGAACAACAGCAGCCAGATCACTTCCTCAAACACGAAGCGGTCGTTGCGGTAAGCCTCGTCCACGATCTCGTTGATATTGACGCCCCGGTAGATCAGCTTGCCGGGGGTGGGGATCACATGACCCTCCTGATCCTTTTTGTAGCCCACAACGTCACAGACGTTGGTCAGGCCGGCCAGCACGCCGGTGCCATCCGGGTTGCGCAGGCCGCGCTTGACCCCCAGCCGCTCGCTGGTCTCCGGGTCGATGTAGTTGTTTGCGATGTACTCCTCGCACAGGGTACGCATGGTCGTCGGGTCCAGTGTTGCCACTTCTGCGTGTGCAAAATTCATAGGAGTGCTCCTTTCCGTCTCTTACTTCTTATACTTTCCGATCCAGTCCATCCTACTCTCTGATGGACATACTTTTATAATATCGCTTTTATGAAGTAAATTCAAGCGCTAAGTGTACACTTCTCACCGCAAAGCGCAAAAATACTGGGGCTTTCCTGCGCATTTCCTGCCGGTTTGCACGCTGCCGGGCGTATGATGTACCCAAAGCTTGCGTTCCGGGAGGAGGTCTAGTATGAAACGTTCCTTTTTGCTGCTGTGCACCGTTCTGCTGGTGCTGGGCTGCGCGTTGCCGTGTGCTGCCTACCGTCTTGCCCGTATGGCGCTTGTTGTGCAGGGCACTGCGCCGTCCGCAGCAGAAGCGGCCTCTGTCACCTCAGAAGAAAGCAGCAGAGTGGCTCCCTCCCCTGCTGACACAGCCGATACCGTTTGCTTTACGGATCAGAGCACCGGGCAGACGATAACGCTGCCGCTGCGGGAATACCTGATTGGGGCAGTTGCCGCCGAGATGCCGGTCAGCTGGCCGGATGAAGCGCTGAAGGCGCAGGCAGTGGCGGCGCACAGCTACGCTCTGTACCGCCGGGACCACAGCACCAGGGAAAACGGCGCATGGTTCACCGCAGACCCCGCCCGGCGGCAGGGCTGCCTGACCGATGCAGTGCTGCACAGTTACTGGGGCACCGCATACGCGGCCAGCTACGCCCGGCTTTCTGCGCTGGTGGATGCAGTACAGACGCAGGTGCTATATTACGAGGATGCTCCCGCCGGGACAAGCTACTTTGCCATGTCCAACGGCCGCACCGAAGCCAGCGAGAAGGTGTGGGGCACCGCCCTGCCCTATCTGGTGCCGGTGGACAGCAGCACTGACACCGCCGCCGACAACTACGAATATACCCTGAACCTTTCCGCCGCCCAGTTACAGCAGCTGCTAGCTGAGCGTCTGGGCATTACCGCCGACCTCTCCCAACAGGCGCAGTGGTTTGGCACGCCGGTGCTCACTCCCTCCGGCTATGTGGACAGCCTGCCGGTCTGCGGGCAGACGGTGCAGGGTACCGCCCTGCGCAAAGCGCTGGGGCTGCGCAGCGCCTGCTTTACGGTGGTCTGCCAGAGCGGCACCTTCTCCTTTACCACAAGGGGCTACGGCCACGGCGTAGGCATGAGCCAGTGGGGTGCAAAGGCACTGGCAGAGCAGGGCGCAGACTACCGCGCCATTCTGGCGCACTACTACCCCGGCACAGAACTGCGGAGGTAATAGCCGCGGAAAAATCATTTTAAATTTTGTGGTTCAGAACCGCCTGCGGGCGGTTCTGAACTACTTTTTTGCAGAAAAATCCTAAATTACACAAATAGGGCTGCTGCACAAAGCAATGTGCAGCAGCCCTGAATTATTTCTTTTTATCAGTCGAACAGCTTTGCAAACCAGCTTACGGTGGTCTCAGCAGCAGTTTCTACCGTGGTCTCCATCTGCTGGACCGTCTGCTGCAGCTTGGTGCCCTCGGCATCCTTGACCGACCAGTAGGTCTGGGTGCTGCTTGCGCTGCCGGACACCGTGAAGTCCGAGGCAAAGCACAGGCTCTCGCCCGTAGAGTCGGTCACCAGCACCATATAGCTGTAGCTGCCCTCCGGCAGCTCCCCGAAGCGGATCTGACTGTCCAGCGTGTTCAGAGAGAAAGCGGCGGCGTTCGCCTGCGCCGCCGCACTCTGCACGGTCTGATCTGCCGCATCCAGAATGGCCACCTGTACACTGGTCAAGGTAGTGCCGGTAGCGCTGTTAGCCGTACCGGTCAGCGTCATGCCGCTGCCGGTGCGGATATTCACCGGGTAGCGCACGCCCTCCAGCCGCAGACCATCGGCCTGTGCCGCCACGCTGTTGTGATCTGCAGTGACGTACCAGTAACAGGACGCTCTTGCAATGGACACGCTGGAGCTGGTAATGGGGATGCGGCCGTAGCCGATGTTCCCCGCCGGGTCGGAGCAATAGAAAATACCGTTGGTGTAGTCAGTCAGCAGCACCGCATGGGGCTGGGTGCGGTCGTAGAGGACGATGCCCTCCGGGTGCTGCTCCAGCAGGGAAATCAGCACCGCCGTTTTGCTTTGCAGCCCGGAAGGCAGAGTGGCGTAGCCCACCTGCATCTCCTTATATGTAAAGCTGTGCGCAAGGCCGTTGGCCCATGCTGTGGAGCGCACACTGTTCTCGGTCACGTTCGTCCAGTCGCTCAGCCCGTCAAAGTAGGCACGGCGGCGCAGCATCATGGCTGCGGAGGCCAGCGTACAGGTGCCGCCCCGGCTCTGCTTGAAGTAGAAGCCTGCGTCCACATTCAGATCCACTGCCAGTGCAGCGGGCAGACAGGTAAGCAGGAAAGCAAGGCTCAGTGCTAGGGTCAGCAATCGTTTTTTCAGGGCGTGCGGTGCGGCGGTATTCACGGTTCGGTATTTCCTTTCTTATTTCTTTGCGGATCTCATAGGGATCTACCGTTATAAAGTATACCAGCCTGTCATTCTTTTGTAAACAATCCTCCGTCTTTTTTCTCAATATCAACACGTTTAGGGGATATTCATTGGTCGCCTTTCACAAATTTTTCTGTAATATTCCACGCATTTGACAAAGTTTCGTCCTACCCACCGCAGGACTATGAAAAGAAATTTCTTTTTTGCCCGGTGCGCAAGGGCGCAAAAAAGTCCGGTACGCCTGCGCATTCGTCCCAGCATTTCACAAAATAATACCCTTCTTGGCAATGCCGCAGTCAGTCCGTCGTTGTCTGCCGCAGTTTGGGCAGCAGAGGACAGCGCCTCTGCAAAGGGCTGGCAATTCAAGGCCTTCGGCACCTCCTCCGCAGCAAACGTTAACACCCTTGCAGACGGTGCAGACATTCACGGTAAGGTCGCCCTGAACGCCTGCACCGTGAAGGAGGACGGCACCATCTTCCCCTTCTGAGTAAGGCGAATGCTGCCGCATAACCATTAAAAAACAGAAAACCGGAACCTTTTTGTGAGCCCTTGCGGCTCTGAAAAGGTTCCGGTTTTTTTGCGATCTTTTTTCAGTGGGCTATCGCCCACCGACTATACTGCTTTTTGCTCAGCCCAGTGCCTGCTGGATCTTGGCAAAGTCCTCCAGCGTCAGGGCTTCCGGGCGGATGCGGGCATCAAAGCCTGCGGATTCGATGGCAGCAATGACCTTCTCCTTGGGCAGGTTCAGCCCACCTGCAATGGCATTGGCAGCAGTCTTGCGGCGCTGCCCAAAGGCGGCGCGCACCAGCGCAAAGTAGCCCGCCTCGTCCTCCACCTGCACGGCGGGGGTGGGGCGGATATCCATGCGCACCACAGCGCTGGTCACCTTGGGGGCGGGGTAAAAGCTGCCCGGTGCAGCGGTGAACATCAGCTTGGAGGTGGCGTAGTAGTTCACCGCGCAGCTGATGGCGCTGGAAGCGCGTGTGCCGGGCACGGCGGCCAGACGGTCGGCGGCTTCCTTCTGCACCATAACGGTCAGGCTCTCGATGGGCAGACGGTCGCCCAGCAGCTTCATCACGATAGGGCTGGTGATGTAGTAGGGCAGGTTTGCGCACACTGCCACCGGCATCCCCGGGAACTCCTCGGCAATGAGGGCTTTCAGGTCCACCTTCAGCACATCCTGTAGCACCAACTTGAAGTTGTCCACCCCGGCCATGGTCTCGGCCAGCAGGGGCGGCAAACGCTCGTCTACCTCGATGGACACCACCTTGGCGGCGCGCTTAGCCAGCTCCTTGGTCAGCACACCGATGCCGGGGCCGATCTCGATGACACCGTAGCGCTTGTCTACCCCGCTGGCATCCACGATCTTGGTGGGGATGCCCGGGTTGATGATAAAGTTCTGCCCAAAGCCCTTGGAAAGTGCAAAATCGTATTTTTCGCACAGGGCACGGATCACAGAAAGGTCGGTCAGTTCCGGCATAGGGTCATTTCCTTTCTCAGAAAAAGGCTGTTGCAGAACGCAGCAGCCTTTTTGGTGTTTATGGTTCAGGATCGTGAGGTTCACTCCGCTGCGCTTGCAGCTGTTTCCGGCTCAGACGCGGCAGTCTCCCCTTCCGCAGCTTCTGCGGGGGCGGTATCGTCTGCTGCGGCAGAGGAAGCAGCGCTGTCCGCTGCGGCTGCAGAGCTTGCGCCTGCCAGCGTAGTGGTGCCGCTCAGCTGCTGGGCAGCGCTGACAGCGCGCTGTACCTGCGGGTCGGTCTGGGGGGTATAGTCGTAGAAGTTCGTAGCTTCCTCTGCGCTCAGGGCGCGCTCCACATCCACGGTCAGGCCGGTGCCGTCAAAGCAGCTGCCGTCGCCGCAGACCAGCTTTGCCACTGTGATGACCACGGCGCTGCCGTCCGACAGGCGCTGCGGGCTGCTCTGGATGGTGCCCTTGCCCATGGTGGTGGTGCCCACCAGACGGGCACCGTTCATGGTGCGCAGGGTGGCTGCGAACAACTCGGCTGCGCTGGCAGTGTTGCCGTTTACAAGGCAGACCATGGGCAGGCTGACGGAGCTTTCGGCATCGCTGCTGCCGATGACGGTGCGGTTGCCGTTTTTATCCTCGGCGTAGGCCACCGTGCCCTCCGGGGCGATCAGGTCGATGCAGCTGACTGCATCTTCCAGAATGCCGCCGCCGTTATCCCGCAGGTCGAATACCAGACTGGCTGCGCCGTTTGCGGTCAGGGTGCGTAGGGCGTAGTCCAGCTCGCTGGGCGTAGTGCCATCAAACTGACGGATGCGGATGTAGCCCACATTGTCCAGCAGCTGGTAGTCCACGGTGGTGCTGGTGTAGCCGGAATGGGTCAGCTCAGCCGTTTTGCTGGCGGCAGCACTGTTCAGCCATGTCACAGTAACGGTCGTACCGGCCTCGCCCTGCAGGGCTTTGTACACGGCATCTGCACTGGACAGGCTCTTGACATCGGTATCGCCTACGGTGGTGATGTAGTCACCCACGGCGATGCCTGCTTCCTGCGCGGGAGAGCCGTCGTAGACGCGGGTCACCTTGGCGTAGCCGGTCTGGTCGATGCCAAGCTCCACGCCAATGCCCAGGATCTTGCCGCTCTGGATGTTCATCAGCTCGGTGTAGGCGTTGGCGGTGTAGTAGCGGGCGTACTTGTCGCCCGTGCCCAGCAGATAACCGGCGGTCAGACGGTCGTACAGCATCGTCTCATCGATGGTGTAGTAATCGTTGCTGCGGACATAGCGGTCCACCTCAGCGATCTTGTTGTACATACTTTCCTTTTCTTTTACGCTGTTGACCGTGCTGTCGAACAGACGCATGGCGATGAGCATCGTGATGGAAAAGGTCACGGTCATGGCAAGGATCACAATGGTGACTGCCATACCCAAAGAAATTTTACGGTTCATGGTTCGTTCCTCCCGGTCAGAGCAGCAGCATCATAAGGATGCTGCCCAGCAGCGAGAGTACAAACACCCCTGCCAGAACCAGACAGCCGATGCGCAGCACGCGCTTGCGTTTTTGTTCGTTCATAGATCAACCAGACTCCTTGCGTTGCTTGTTAGTTGTGGGGGATTGGGATGCAGCTGCGGGGGTTCACGGCGTTGGCCTTGGAGCCGCCCTTCCACACCTCCAGATGCAGGTGGTTGCCGGTGGAATTGCCGGTGGTGCCCACATAACCGATCAGTTCACCCTGCTTCACATACTTGCCTGCACTGGTAGCCACCGAGCGCATATGCGCGTACAGGGTGGAATAGGTATTGCCATCGGACATCTTGCCGTGGTAGATGATAACGTAGTTGCCGTAGCCGCCGGTAGACCAGCCTGCCACCTGCACATAGCCGCTGGCGGCTGCGTAGATAGGCGTGCCGCCGGCTGCCGCAAAGTCGATACCGGCATGGAGCTTGTTCACGCCGGAGACAGGGTTCTTGCGCCAGCCGTACTCGCTGGAGATGCGGCTGTAACTCTTCAGCGGGCAGGCAAAGCCGCTAAAGCTCAGCTGCGGCTTGCTGGCAGAGGCTGCGGCGATCAGCTTCTGGATCTCCTTTTTCACGGCCTCGTAGTTCAACTCGTCGGATTCAATGGCTGCCTGTGCCTTCTGCTGCGCCGCCTGTGCCTCGGCAGCGGAAAGCTTTGCCGCAGAGATGCTGCTGTTCAGCTCGCTCTGCTTGCCCTTCATCTGGGCGTTCTGGCTGTCCAACTCACTCTTCTGGCTTTGCAGCTCTGCCTTTTCGGCTTCCAGACCGGCCTTCTGCTCTTCCAGCGCGGCCTTATCGTCCTCCAGCCCCTGCTTGGCAGACTTCATGTTGTTCATGATCTCGGTGTCCTTGATGGAGATATCCTGCATCACCTCGTTGAAGGTAAGCAGCTCGTACAGGTCGTTCACTGCACTGAGCATGGCCACACTGCCGCCGTCCCGCAGCTCCTGCATGGCAGCCATGTGCTTTTTGAAATCATCCCACTGAGCATCTATCTCGTTCTGCTTTTGCTCGATCTGGGTCTGCTTGTCCGTGATCTGGGTCTGCATCACACCGATCTGCTGTTCCTTCTCGCCGATGCTGTTCTGCACTGCGGCGATCTGACCGCCCAGCACGCCGATCTGATCCTGCAGAACGGTGACCCGCTCCTTCAGTTCGCTTTCCAGCGCCTTTGCGGCAGATTCCTTCTTTTTGGCGTCCGAAAGCTCCTTTTTGTGCTGATCGATAGACTGGGAAAGCTTATCCAGCTTGCTCTGCAAGCTGGCCATGCTGGTATTGCTGGTAGCTGCCGAGGCCGGGTACACCGTGGCTGTCAGCAGCAGGCAGACACAGGCCAGCCCAAGGCTGACCACACGGATCAGCCTGCTGCGGGGGTTTTCCGGCCGGGCGTGCCGACCGGTATAAGGGCCTGTGAGCCGGAAGGGCTTTGCGTGCATTGCTTTACTCATAAAACGCGGCTCCTTTCGGTCACACATTCAAATGTTTGCGGATAGAGAACATACTGCCCACGCCGCCTACGATGGCGCCGCTGAGCAGGCTTGTTACCACGATGGTCGGCAGCACATTGGCCACCGGCACCAGTGCGCGGCCCATGAGCATTTGCCAGATGCCGCCCAGACCGCCGGCTGCGTTGACCACATAGGTGTAACAGCCAAGGCTGACCGCTGCGGTCAGGATACCGGAGATCAGTCCCATGGTCAAGCCCTCCACAAAGAAAGGCAGGGTGACCATGCGGTTGGTAGCACCCACATACTTCATGATCTCGATCTCGCGGCGGCGGGCAAAAACGCTCAGACGGATGGTGCTGCCCACCGTGATGATGCTGACCACCATCAGCACCAGCACGATCATGCGTCCGCCCTTGGTGACGGCTTTCTGGATCTCCACAAAGATATTGGTCATCTCCACCGGGGCGGTAACGCTGACAACGCCCGGGATGGCCTGCATCTTCACGCTCATGCTCTCCATCTGGGTCAGGTCGCTCAGGGTGACCCGGTAGTTGGCCTTAAAGGGGTTATCGGTCTCAAATTCATCCCACAGGGAGGAATAATCCTGCATATAGCCGCGGTAGGTGTTGAGCACATCCTGCTTGGAAACGTACTGCACCCCGCTGACCCCCGGCATGGCCGAAAGGGTCGCGCCTACCTGCGCGGCGGTGGCATCATCGCACGCGGGGTCCAGATAAACCACCGTCTCGTTCTGGCTGCCCAGATAGGCCACCATGTTGCCCACGTTCACCTCGGCCAAGCTGGCAAAGATGTTCAGAGTCATGCAAACGCTCAAAGAAGCGATGCAGGCAATGGTCATGGCCCAGTGCTTGCCCAGATTGCGCACACCGCGCCGGGTAAGGAAGAAGAAGGTAGAAGGACGCATCATACGGCAGCCACCTCCTTTTTCGCGGCGGACGCATCGTCCGCATCAAAGGCGGCAACATCCAGCGAAAGATCATCCTCGGCGGCAGCCACAGGGTCTGCGGGCACGTCCGAGATGATGCGGCCATGGCTCAGGGTGACCACACGCTGATGGAAGCGGTGCACCAGCTCGTGCTCGTGGGTGACCACCAGCACCGTAATGCCCATTTTGCTCACCCGCTCCAGCAGCTGCATCATTTCCAGACTCAGCTCCGGGTCAATGTTGCCGGTGGGCTCGTCCGCGATGACCAGCTTGGGGTTATGCACCAGCGCACGCGCCACAGCCACACGCTGCTGCTCGCCGCCGGAAAGGGTATCCGGGTAGCACTTGGCCTTATCCTCCAGATGCACCAGCTCCAGAATGTACTCCACGCGGGGACGGATCTCCCTGCGGGGCACGTTGAGGACGTGCATGGCAAAAGCCACGTTCTCGTACACGGTCATACTGGGGATCAGCCGGAAGTCCTGAAAGATGATGCCCATCTGGCGGCGCAGGTAAGGGATCTTGCGGCGGCGCAGCTTGGCAACGTCCTTGCCCAGCACGGTCACCTTGCCGGAGGTAGGCAGTGCCTCCCGCAGGATCAGCTTGAGCAGGGTGGATTTGCCCGCGCCGGAGTGACCCAGCAGAAAGACGAACTCGCCTTCATCCACATGGAAGTTTATATCCTCCAGCGCAAGGCGTCCGCCCTTTTTATATTCTTTGGAAACGTGTTCAAAATCGATCATGGAATCGTATTAGCTCCTGACATCAAGATTTTTGACGGTCAAGACAGCCCGTCCGCAGCCCATGCTGCAAAAAGAACCGGCCAGCATCGGTTTCGAGCGGCCGGTTCGGCGCCGGCGGGGCAAGGCCCGCACAGCGAAATATCAGTATTTGGCCGGGTTGTTGGACAGGTACTTCTTTACCATCAGCGCTACCTTAAAGACGATAGCGTCGTCGAACTCACGCAGATCCAGACCGGTCAGCTTTTTGATCTTTTCCAGACGATACACCAGCGTGTTGCGGTGCACAAACAGGCCGCGGCTGGTCTCGGACACATTCAGGTTGTTCTCGAAGAAGCGCTGGATGGTGAACAAAGTCTCCTGATCCAGGCTTTCGATGCTGCCCTGCTTGAACACCTCGCGCAGGAACATCTCGCAAACGGTGGTGGGCAGCTGGTAGATCAGACGAGCAATGCCCAGGTTATCGTAGCGGATGATCTGCTTTTCGGTATCGAACACCTTGCTCACTTCCATGGCGATCTGCGCTTCCTTAAAGGAGGTAGCCAGATCCTTCACGTTGGCAATGGGGGTGCCAATGCCGACCACGGCCTTGATGTAGTGCTCGCCGGAGAGGGTATCCACAATGCTGGCAGCCAGCTTTTCCATATCAGTGCGGTCGATGCCCTTGCGGATCTCCTTGACCAGCACAGTATCGGTCTCGCTGATATTGAACACAAAGTCCTTCTGCTTATCGGGGAACAGGCTGCTGACCACATCGTAGGCAGAGATATCGCCGCCGCTGATCACCCGCACGATGAACACCACGCGGGAGACATCGGTAGCAAAATGCAGCTCCCGTGCCTTGGCGTAGATATCGCCGGGCAGGATGTTGTCCAGCACTACGTTCTTGATAAAGTTGGACTTATCGAATTTTTCGTCGTGGTACTGCTTGATGCTCTGCAGGCTGATGGCCAGCACACCGGCAAACTGCCCTGCAGTCTCATCGACGCCCTCCACGAACACGGCATAATCGTTATGCTTGGCGTTGGAGAACTGCTGGTAAGTATAGCCGTCGCGCACAAAGCGGTCGCCTGCGGTCAGTCGCTCGGCCATATAGCCCTCGCGCACCTCGCCGATCAGGTTCAGCTCCGAGCAGGAAATGACAGCGCCGGTCTCATCCACAACGCCGACCACCCGATTGATCGCGTCCTTCATCTGGTAGATCACGCTTTGAAATACTCTATTGGCCATAAATGGATACCCCTTTTCCTCGTTTGTGCAAGCCGCGGCGGCATGGGTTGTGATTTTAAACAATTTAGCCGCATTACAATCTATATTTTACACAAAAGAATTTACTTTTGCAACAGATTTCAACAAAAAAAATAATTCTTTCTTGTTGAAATTATCTTTCGGGACCATTTTTTGCCAAAAAAGTGCCTTTTTGCGTGGTTCTTACCGTTATTTTACCGGTAAATTGTGATACATTTTTGAAAACCGCGTGAAAAGCGCAGCGTTTTATCTGGTAATTTTTCCCACTTCTTCGTCAGAAAGCTCCCGCCACTGCCCCGGCGCAAGCTGCGCATCCAGTGCAAGGCCGCCAATGGCCTCCCGGTGCAGGGCATTCACCCCGGCACCGTACACACCGAACATCCGTTTGATCTGGTGGTACACCCCCTGCCGCAGCACCACCCGCACGGTAAGCCCATCGGGAGAAAGGGCGGTCACCTCAGCGGGCGAAAGGGCGGTGCCGTCCGCCAGTGTGACCCCCGCCGCAAAACCGGTGCACATCTCCTGCGTGAGCGGGGTGTCGATCGTCACGGTATAGGTCTTGGAAACATGGTGCCGTGGGGACAGGATATCGTGGGCAAAGCCGCCGTCATCGGTCAGCAGCACAAAACCGGTACTGGTCTTATCCAGCCGCCCTGCCGGGAACAGCTCCCGCCGGGGGTAGGCGTCCCCTACCAGATCCACCACAGTGGTGTCCCGTTTATCGGTAGAGGCGCTCACCACCCCCTCGGGCTTATTGAGCATGAGGTAGACGAACTTCTGATAGCGCAGCGGCGCGCCGTCCACCGTCACCGTGTCGTTATCCTTCAGCTGGGTGTCCCCTTTTTTGCACACCGCGCCGTTTACCTGCACGCGCCCCTTTGCCAGCATGGTTTTGGCCTCGCTGCGGGTGCACTGGGCAGTCTCGGCCAGATATTTATCCAAACGCATAAGCGGTTCTCCTTTGTTGATGATGCCCTCAGTGTAACATGACAGACAAAATCGTGCAAGGCACAAACGCAAAAAGGAGAAGCCCGTGGGCTTCTCCTTTTTGCAATTGATCTTGTTATCAGACGCTCAGGGAGGCGTGCTGCTCCACATCCTCGGGGTCAGCATCGAAGATGGGCTGCAGGACGTTGGCGATAAACTCCTCCACCTGCTGGGGTGCACGGCCCACAAAGTTCTCCGGCACAAGCCCCGCCACGATCTCCTCGCGGGTCAGGCCAAAGGCCGGGTCTGCGGCAATGCGGTCCACCATATCGTTGGGCAGACCCTCTTCCTTGACCTGCTTGCCGGCGGCGATGGCGTGCTGGCGCAGGCGCTCGTGCAGCTCCTGACGGTTGCCGCCCTTTTCCACAGCCTGCATCATGATGTTCTCGCTGGCCATGAAGGGCAGCTCGGCCATCAGGCGGCTGCGCACCACCTTGGGGTACACCACCAGACCATCGGTGACGTTGAGCATAATGTTCAGGATGGCATCGGTGGCAAGGAAGCCCTCGGCCATAGCCACGCGCTTGTTGGCGCTGTCGTCCAGCGTGCGCTCAAACCACTGGGTGCCGGTGGTAAAGCTGGGGTTCAGCACATCCACCATCAGGTAGCGGGCAAGGGCGCAGATGCGCTCGCAGCGCATGGGGTTGCGCTTGTAGGGCATAGCGGAGGAACCGATCTGGTTCTTCTCAAAGGGCTCCTCCATCTCCTTGAAGTTTGCCAGCAGGCGCAGGTCGGTGGCAAACTTCATGCAGCTCTGGCCAATACCCGCCAGTGCATTCAGGATAAAGGCATCCACCTTGCGGCTGTAGGTCTGGCCGGACACCGGCACAACGGCCTTGGGGTCAAAGCCCATCTCCTTTGCAATGGAAGCATCCACAGCGCGGATCTTGTCGGCATCGCCCTTGAACAGCTCCATAAAGGAAGCCTGCGTACCGGTGGTGCCCTTGACACCGCGCAGCTGCAGGGTAGCCAGACGATGGTCGATCTCGGCCAGATCCATCACCAGTTCGTTGGCCCACAGGGTAGCACGCTTGCCCACGGTGGTGGGCTGTGCGGGCTGGCAGTGGGTGTAGGCCATGCAGGGCATATCCTTGTACTCCTTGGCAAAGTGTGCCAGCTTTGCCAGCACACCCACCAGCTTTTTGCGCACCAGCTCCAGACCCTGCCGCATCACGATGATGTCGGTGTTGTCGCCCACATAGCAGCTGGTGGCACCCAGATGGATGATGCCGGCTGCCTTGGGGCACTGCTGGCCGTAGGCGTAGACATGGCTCATGACGTCGTGGCGCACCAGCTTTTCCCGCTCGATGGCCACTTCGTAGTTGATATCGTCCACATGGGCTTCCAGCTCAGCTACCATATCCGGGGTGATGTTGGTCAGACCCTGATCCATTTCGGCACGAGCCAGCGCCACCCACAGCCGCCGCCAGGTGCGGAACTTGTTGTCGTCCGAGAAGATATACTGCATCTCATCGGAAGCGTAGCGGGTGGAAAAAGGGCTGATATAGCGATCATGCTGTGACATTGGTTGTTTCCTCCTGAAAATAACCCTCTCAGTCTCGCTTTGCTCGCCAGCTCCCCCGAGGTGGGGAGCTATTTCTGCAAACGGAAAAGTTGCTTCTTTCCCAAGAAAAAAGCAACCTTTCCCTCTCCTCTCGTAAGCTCCCCCCTTCGGGGGAGCTGGCAAAGCCGTCAGGCTTTGACTGAGAGGGTTCACCCTTGCGTCTGCGATGACTGAGGGATTTTTCTTCTTATTCTACCATCAAACCTTGAAATAGTCCACGCCGCCCTCAAAGATCGGCTGGTATTTATCGCCTGTGACGTTCTTGTACAGGTACTCGCCGCTGCGCTCCGAGTGACCCATCTTGCCGAACACGCGGCCGTCCGGGCTGGTGATGCCCTCGATAGCCAGCACAGAGCCGTTGGGGTTGAAGCTCTGATCCATGGTGGGCACGCCGGTCAGATCCACATACTGGGTAGCCACCTGACCGTTGCGCAGCATGGTGTCCAGCACCTCCTGCGGAGCCACAAAGCGGCCCTCGCCGTGGCTGATGGCAATGGTGTGCATCTCGCCCACCTCGCACTTGCTGAGCCACGGGCTGCCGGTGGAAGCCACACGGGTGTGCACCAGCATACTCTGGTGACGGCCGATGGTGTTGAAGGTCAGGGTGGGGTCGCAGGCGGTGATGGGGCGGATATCGCCGTAGGGCACCAGACCCAGCTTGATCAGAGCCTGGAAGCCGTTGCAGATGCCCAGCATCAGGCCATCGCGCTGCTGCAGCAGACGGCGCACAGCCTCGGTGACCGCAGGGTTGCGGAAGAAGGAGGCGATGAACTTGGCACTGCCGTCCGGCTCGTCGCCGCCGGAGAAGCCGCCGGGCAGCATGACGATCTGGCTTGCGTCAATGGCCTTGACCAGTGCCTCGCAGCTCTCGGCAACATCGGCGGGGGTCAGATTGCGTACCACCAGAATCTCGGGGTCAGCACCGGCGCGGGCAAAGGCCTTGGCGGTGTCGTACTCGCAGTTGGTGCCGGGGAACACCGGGATGATGACCTTGGGCTTTGCAACACCGATCTTGGGTGCAGCGGGAGCGGTCAGGCTGCCGTTGATCTTTTCCACAGCGGGGCCGGCCTTGCGGTAGGGATACACAGGCTCCAGCTTGCTCTCCCAGATCTCCTGCAGTTCGGCCATATCCAGCTTTTCGCCGCAGGACTCGAAGGTGTACTCCTTGGTAGTCTCGCCCAGCAGCATACCGGCGGGAGAATCAGACACCATTTCCAGAATGATGGAGCCATACATGGGCTCAAACATCTGGTGGGTGGTCATGTCCGCACGCATCTTGAAGCCGATGCGGTTGCCCAGACCCATCTTGAACAGTGCCTCGGCAATGCCGCCGTAGCCCACGGAGCAGGCAGAAGCGACCATGCCTTCTTCGATCATGTTCTCCACGATCTTGTAGTTGGCCTTCAGGGAGAAGAAGTTGGGGCAGCCGGTCTCCGGGTCGATGATGGGACGAACGAGCACCACGGTGCTCTCCGGCTTCTTGAACTCGGTGGAGACTACGCGGCTTGCCTTGCCAATGGCAGTGGCAAAGGACACCAGCGTGGGGGGCACATCCAGCTGCTCAAAGGAGCCGGACATGCTGTCCTTGCCGCCGATGGAAGCAATGCCAAGACCGATCTGCGCATCCAGTGCGCCCAGCAGGGCAGCCAGCGGCTTGCCCCAGCGCTCGGGCTTGTTGCCCAGACGCTCGAAGTACTCCTGGAAGGTCAGGTAAGCGTCCTCGTAGCGGAAGCCGGTGGCAACCAGCTTGGTCACGCTCTCAATAACAGCCATCCGTGCACCCACATACTGGTTGGCGCTCATCAGATAGGGGTTATAGCCCCATGCCATGCCGGAGCAGGTGGAGGTCTCGCCGTCCACCGGCAGCTTTGCTACCATGGCGTTCTGGGGGGTCAGCTGGTATGCACCGCCAAAGGGCATGAGCACGGTGGCTGCACCGATGGTGGAGTCGAACCGCTCGGAAAGGCCCTTCTTGCTGCAGACGTTCAAATCGCCCACCATGGACTTCATCTTCTGGCTGAAGGTCAGGCCTGCCCACTGGGGCTGCCAGACGCTGCCCTTTTCCACATGGACGTTCTGGTGCTTCTCTGCACCGTTGGAGTTCAGGAACTCACGGCTGATGTTCACGATGGAAACGCCGTTCCACACCATGTTCAGGCGCTTTTCCTCGGTGACCTTGGCCACAGGGGTAGCCTCGAGGTTCTCCTCGGTGGCAATGGCGATGAACTTGTCCACATCCTCCGGGGCAAGGGCCACAGCCATGCGCTCCTGGCTCTCGCTGATGGCCAGCTCGGTGCCGTCCAGACCCTCGTACTTCTTGGTGACCTTGTTCAGGTCGATGTACAGGCCGTCGGCCAGCTCGCCGATGGCAACGGAAACGCCGCCGGCACCAAAGTCGTTGCAGCGCTTGATCATCTTGCAGGCATCCTCGCGGCGGAACAGGCGCTGCAGCTTGCGCTCGATGGGCGCATTGCCCTTCTGCACCTCGGCACCGCAGTGCTCAAGGCTGTCCAGCTTGTGTGCCTTGGAGGAACCGGTAGCACCGCCGATGCCGTCACGGCCGGTGCGGCCGCCCAGCAGCACGATCACATCGCCGGGAGCGGGGCACTCGCGGCGGACGTGGGAAGCAGGGGTAGCGCCCACAACAGCGCCGATCTCCATGCGCTTTGCCACATAGCCGGGGTGGTAGATCTCGTCCACCTGACCGGTAGCCAGACCGATCTGGTTGCCGTAGGAGGAGTAACCGGCGGCTGCGGTGGTGACCAGCTTGCGCTGGGGCAGCTTGCCGGGCATGGTCTCGCTGACCGGCTTGAGCGGGTCGCCTGCGCCGGTGACACGCATAGCCTGATAGACGTAGCTGCGGCCGGACAGCGGGTCGCGGATGGCACCGCCGATGCAGGTGGCAGCGCCGCCGAAGGGCTCGATCTCGGTGGGGTGGTTGTGGGTCTCGTTCTTGAACAGGAACAGCCAGTCCTCGTCCTTGCCGTTGACGTCGCACTTGATCTTGACGGTGCAGGCGTTGATCTCCTCAGACTCGTCCAGATTCTTCAAGATGCCCTGCTTCTTCAGTTCCTTGGCACCAATGGTGGCAAGGTCCATCATGCAGCGGGGCTTGTTCTCGCGGCCCAGCTCGGTGCGCATCGCCATGTAGCGGTCAAAGGCCTCCTGCACCACAGCGTCATCGATCTGCACATCGTCCAGAATGGTGCCAAAGGTGGTGTGGCGGCAGTGATCGGACCAGTAGGTGTCGATCATCTTGATCTCGGTGATGGTGGGGTCGCGCTGCTCGGTGCGGAAGTACTCCTGGCAGAACTTGATGTCCCCCAGATCCATGGCCAGACCCTTTTCCTCGATGAACTTGGCAAGGCCAGCCTCGTCCAGCTGGTTGAAGCCCTCCAGCACTGCCACAGCAGCGGGCACAGGGTAATCCATCTTCAGGGTCTCTTTGGTCTCCAGAGAAGCCTCGCGGGCTTCCACAGGGTTGATAACATACTTCTTGATCTCAGCCACCTGCTCGGGGGTCAGAGCGCCCTCCAGCAGGTAGACACGGGCAGAGCGCACCAGCGGGCGCTCGCCCTGACTGATGAGCTGGATGCACTCGGCAGCAGAAGCTGCGCGCTGGTCGAACTGGCCGGGCAGATACTCCACGGCAAAAGACACGCCCTCGGCAGCGGGCAGCTCGGCGTAGGTGTTATCCACCGGCGGCTCGCTGAACACGGTGCTGACGCACTGGTTGAACAGTGCCTCGTCGATGCCTTCTACATCGTAGCGGTTCAGCAGACGCAGACCGGTCAGGTCCTTGATGCCCAGCAGGCTGGTGAGTTCGTTTTTCAGACCGTTGGCCTCGACATCAAAGCCGGGCTTTTTTTCCACATAAATACGATAGACCATTGGGTAGGTTCCCCCTTATGATTCAATTCTTCTGAAGGCGCGCCCTCATCCGGCTCGCCTGCGGCGACTGATGAGGGTGCTTTTCCTAATTACTGCTTCTCTGCCAGCGCTTTCAGGGCACGCAGGCCGATATCGCTGCGCTTGTGCAGCTTTTCAAAGCTGATCTTCTCGGCTGCTTCGTAGGCGTGGCTCAGGGCATTGGTCAGGCGCGGGCCGGTGGCGGTAACGCCCAGCACGCGACCGCCGTTGGTCACAAGCTGGCCGTCCTCGGTGATGGCAGTGCCGGAGTGGTACACCGTCACGTTCTCCTCGTCGGGCAGCTGACCGTCCACAAGGCCGGAGATGGGCTTGCCCTTCTCGTAGGCCACAGGGTAGCCGCCGGAGGCCAGAATCACACAGGCCGCAGCACCATCGGAGAACTTGACCTCCTGCTGTGCCAGCGTGCCGTCGGTGCAGGCCTGCATGATGTGCAGCAGGTCGCTTTCCAGCAACGGCAGCACCACCTGCGTTTCGGGGTCGCCGAAGCGGCAGTTATACTCGATGACCTTGGGGCCGTCCGGGGTGAGCATGAGACCGAAGTACAGGCAGCCCTTGAAGGGGCAGCCCTCGGCGTTCATGGCGCGGATGGTGGGCAGGAAGATTTTTTCCATGCACTCCGCAGCCACCTCCGGGGTGTAGTAGGGGTTGGGAGCAATGGTGCCCATGCCGCCGGTGTTCAGGCCGGTGTCGTGGTCGTTGGCGCGCTTATGGTCCATGCTGGAGACCATGGGCTTGACCACCTTGCCGTCCGTAAAGCTCAGCACACTGACCTCCGGCCCGGTGAGGAACTCTTCCACCACCACATGGTTGCCGGATGCGCCGAACTTTTTGTCCAGCATGATCTCCTTAACGCCGTCGGCGGCCTGCTGCTCGTTTTCGCAGATGAGCACGCCCTTACCCAGTGCAAGGCCGTCTGCCTTGATGACCACCGGGTACTTACCCTCGGCGCGGATGTAGTCCATAACCTTTGCGGGGTCATCGAAGGTCTCGTACTTTGCGGTGGGGATGCCGTATTTCTTCATCAGGTCCTTGGAGAACACCTTGGAAGCCTCGATGCGGGCAGCGGCCTTGTCCGGGCCAAAGGCGGGGATGCCCACCTTTGCCAGCGCGTCCACCATGCCCAGTGCAAGGGGGTCGTCCTGCGCCACCACAACGTAATCGAACTTTTCTTCCACTGCAAAGCCTACCATGGTATCCACATCGGTGGCCTTGATGTTTTTGCACTTAGCGTCGTAGCTGATGCCGCCGTTGCCCGGTGCACACCAGATCTCGCCGCAGTCGGGGCTCTTTTTCAGTGCCTTGATGATGGCGTGCTCGCGGCCGCCGCCGCCCACTACCAAGATTTTTTCAGCCATATCATTCACCTTCCCGTTTTTGAATGACCCTCTCAGTCATTGCTGCGCAATGCCAGCTCCCCCGAAAGGGGGAGCTTTCGCCGTCAGGCGACTGAGAGGGTTCGTTCCTTTTTCCTTAGTGATGGAACAGCCGCAGGCCGCAGAAGGCCATGGCGATGCCGTACTTATTGCAGGTGTCGATGACCTGCTGGTCGCGGATGGAGCCGCCGGGCTGCACGATGGCGGTCACGCCGGAGCGGCGGGCGCGCTCGATGTTGTCACCGAAGGGGAAGAAAGCGTCCGAGCCAAGGCACACGCCGGTCACCTTGCTGAGGTAAGCCTTCTTTTCCTCGGCGGTCAGCGGCTCGGGCTGGCGGGTGAAGGTCTCTGCCCAGACGTCATCACCGATGACGTCCTCCGGGGTATCGCCGATGTAAACATCAATGGCGTTGTCGCGGTTGGGCTTTGCCACATCATCGCGGAAGGGCAGGTCCAGCACCTTGTCCATGTGGCGCAGCTGCCAGTTGTCGGCCTTCTGACCGGCCAGACGGGTGCAGTGGATACGGCTCTGCTGGCCGGCACCCACACCGATGGTCTGACCATTATAGGTGTAGCACACGCTGTTGGACTGGGTGTACTTCAGGGTGATAAGAGCAATGATGAGGTCGCGCTTCTGCTCCTCGGTCACGTCCTTGTTCTCGGTGACCCAGTTGTTCAGCATGGTGTCGGCGTTGATGACCAGCTCGTTGCGGCCCTGCTCGAAAGTGATGCCGTACACCTGCTTGTGCTCGATGGGAGCGGGCTGATAGGCGGGGTCGATAGCGACCACATTGTAGTTGCCCTTCTTTTTGCCGGACAGGATGGCCAGTGCCTCCGGCTCGTAGCCCGGGGCGATGATGCCGTCAGAGACTTCGTGCTGGATCAGCTTTGCGGTGGGCACATCGCAGATGTCGGACAGGGCGATCCAGTCGCCGAAAGAGGACATCCGGTCTGCGCCGCGGGCGCGGGCGTAGGCGCAAGCCAGCGGGGAGAGCTCGGTCTCCGGGGCAATGTGGTACATCCGGCGCTCCACCTCGGTCAGGGGCAGACCCAGTGCTGCACCCGCCGGGGAAACGTGCTTGAAGGATGCCGCTGCGGGCAGACCGCAGGCGGTTTTCAGTTCCTTGACCAGCTGGATGGAGTTGAGGGCATCCAGAAAGTTGATGTAGCCGGGCTTGCCGTTCAGCACGGTAACAGGCAGGTCGGAGCCATCTTCCATATAAATGCGGCTGGGCTTCTGGTTGGGGTTGCAGCCGTACTTCAGTGCGAGTTCATTCATTGGTGCATCCTCCTTATATCCTAAGGTTTACTCTTATTCTTCCTCGGCGTCAAGCTTTTTGAGCAGTTCCAGTTCCTCGGGCAGCAGTTCCGGCTCCTCGGGGTCGTCAAGGTCGCTGCAGACGGGATCATATTTATTAAAGATCATATCGCCGCTCTCGCCGGTGTCCAGATCAATGACCCGGGCAAACAGGCTCACCTTGTTGTCCAGATTCAGGCTGCTCCACATATCGTGGGCAAAATCGCCGATGGTTCGGGGGCAGGCAAAGCGCAGGGGCTCGCCCTCAAAGCTGGGGATGGGGTTGCCGTTGTGCTTGTAGGTGCTGATGAAGTGGCCCTCGCCTGCAACAGGCTGGGGGTAATCAAAGAAATAGCGCTGCACGCTGTCACCGTTGCCGTCGGCAGACTTGAGGATGCTCATCTGATAGCTGCCGTCGGCATACACCACAGCAGAGATGCGGGGGGTGTAGTTGGGGCCGTCCGGCTCAAAGGTGCGGGTGCGCAGGGCGTCGGCAAAACTCTTGCCCTGACTCATCAGGTCGTAGATGGTATCGGTCTGGTCGCCGTTGGTCACAATGTGGGTCTTGCCAAGGGTCAGCACCGGGTTATAAATGATCAGGCTGGGATCTTCCAGCTTTGCGGGGTCGGCTGCAACGGTGCAGATGCCGCCGCGCTCAGGCACAGGGTCAAACACGCGGTTGCGGCTGTTCTCGCTGCGGCCCATGATAAAGTAGCCGATAAACATCTGCCGTCCGTCCGGTGCCATTGCCACAGCAATGCCGCGGCCGGGGTACTCGTTGGAGGCCAGATACTCGTTCAGGTTGATCTTTTCCATTGTTGTTCTCCTTCTACAGGCATTTCCTGCTAAAGGCTTCCCCCGGTCGGGGGAAGCTGTCACCGCAGGTGACTGATGAGGGCGCATCATGTGGTTGCTCTCCCCTCATCCGGCCCTTCGGGCCACCTTCCCCCCAAGGGGTGAAGGCTTCCGATGTTCCTGCTCTTTATTGAATCTCACCGTTACAGATCATAGCCACAGCCTTGGGCAGCAGCTTCCATTCCGCCTGCTCCATCACCCGCTTCTGCAGCACCTCGGGGGTGTCGCCGGGCAGGATGTCCACGGCCTTCTGCAGCAGGATAGGCCCGCCGTCGCACTCCTCGTTGACAAAGTGGACAGTAGCGCCGGTCACCTTGCAGCCCCGGGCCAGTGCGGCCTCGTGGGGGCGCAGGCCGTACATTCCCGGCCCGCAGAAGGAAGGAATCAGCGCAGGGTGCACGTTCAGGATACGGCGCGGATAGGCCGCAATGACGCTGGGGCCCAGCACGGACAGAAAGCCCGCCAGCACCACCAGATCGATCTTGTGCGCCCGCAGCGTTTCCAGCAGCGCAGCGTCAAATTCCTCGCTGGTGGCGTAGTCCTTGCGGCGCACCACACAGCCTTCCACACCCGCCTTTGCGGCGCGTTCCAGCGCAAAGACGCCGGGCTTGGAGGCCACTACCAGCGTGATTTTACCATTGGGGTTCTCGCCCCGGGCCTCGCTGTCCAGCAGCGCCTGCAGATTGGTGCCGCCGCCGGACACTAACACGGCAATGTTCAGCACAGCTCCACGCCCTCACCTTCTGCGATAACGCCCAGACGGTAGGCCTCCGGCTCGCCGTTGGCGTGCAGGATCTCAAGTGCCTTATCAGCCTGCTCGGCGGGCACGGTGAGCACCATGCCCACACCCATATTGAAGGTGTTGAACATATCGTGCTCGGAGATGCCGCCCACCTTCTGCATCAGGTGGAACAGAGCGGGGGTACGCACATCTGCCTTGTTGATGCGGGCGCAGCAGCCCTTTTTCAGGCTGCGGGGGATATTCTCGTAGAAGCCGCCGCCGGTGATGTGGGAGATGCCCTTGACCTGCACCTCTTCCAGCACCTTCAGCACGGGCTTGACGTAGATCTTGGTGGGAGCCAGCAGCGCCTCGCCAAGGGTCTTGCCGCCCAGCTCGGCGGGGGTGGAGAACAGCACATCGGGGTCGGCGTCGATGTTGAACACCTTGCGCACCAGCGAGAAGCCGTTGGAGTGCACACCGGTGGAGGGCAGGGCGAGGATCACATCACCGGCTGCCATGGTCTCGTTGCTCAGGATCTTCTCCTTGTCCACAACGCCCACGGTGAAACCGGCCAGATCGTACTCATCCTCCGGCATCATGCCCGGGTGCTCGGCAGTCTCGCCGCCCACCAGAGCGCAATCGGCCTGCACACAGCCCTCGGCCACGCCCTTGACGATGTTGGCGATCTTTTCCGGCACGTTGCGGCCGCAGGCGATGTAATCCAAAAATACCAACGGCTTTGCACCGGCGCAGATGACATCGTTGACGCACATGGCCACGCAGTCAATACCGATGGTATCGTGCTTGTCCATGATCATGGCCACCTTCAGCTTGGTGCCCACACCATCGGTGCCGGAGATCAGCACCGGGTGCTTGTAACCGGTGCAGTCCAGCTCAAACAGGCCGCCAAAGCCGCCCAGACCGCCGATGCAGTGCTCGTTCATGGTACGGGCGACATACTGCTTCATCAGCTCCACAGAGCGGTAACCGGCGGTAATGTCCACGCCTGCTGCGGCATAGCTTTCAGAATAGCTCTTTTCCATGTTCTTACTCTCCTAACTTTTTGGCGTCCTTGGGACGGTCGTTCAGGTGACGGTCGTGAATATCGGTAGAAAGCACACTTTCCGGCTCTACGGCATACTCGCCGGTAAAGCAGGCAGTACAGAAACCGCATTTTGCGTTTTGGGCAAGCTGGACAACGTGCTCGTTGGAAAGGTAGCCCAGCGTATCGGCGCCGATGACCTCGTTGATCTGCTCCAGCGTGCGGCCGGTGGCCACCAGCAGCTTCTGGTCCGGGATATCGGTGCCGAAGTAGCACGGATACTTAAAGGGAGGCGCAGAGACCATAAAGTGCACCTCGGCAGCACCGGCATCCCGCAGCAGCTTGATGATGCGGGCAGAGGTGGTGCCGCGCACGATGGAGTCATCCACCAGCACCACGCGCTTGCCCTTGACGGTGCTGGACACCACGTTCAGCTTGATGCGCACGCTGTTCTCACGCTGCTTCTGGCTGCCCTGAATGAAGGTGCGGCCGATGTATTTGTTTTTGATAAAGCCGATGCCGTAGGGGATGCCGCTCTCCTGCGAGTAGCCCAGCGCTGCATCCAGACCGGAATCCGGCACGCCGATGACCACATCGGCCTCCACGGGGTGCTCCTGTGCAAGGAAGCGGCCTGCCTGCTTGCGGGCCTCGTGCACCGAGCTGCCCTCGATGACACTGTCCGGGCGGGCGAAGTAGATGAACTCGAACACGCACATCTGGGTGTCTGGGCGGCCGCAGTGATCCTTGATGCTGCGCAGCTCGCCGGTCTTGGTATCCACCACTACGATCTCGCCGGGCTCCACGTCCCGCAGCAGAGAAGCGCCGGTGGCATCCAGTGCGCAGCTTTCGCTGGCAAAGACGTAGCCGCCGCCGGGCAGGGTGCCGATGCACAGGGGACGGTAGCCCCGGGGGTCGCGCACCGCGATAAGCTTGGTGGCAGACATGATCACAAGGCTGTATGCGCCCTCCAGCACGTCCATGGTCTTGCTGATGGCAGTCTCGATACTGCCCATGCGCAGACGGTTGCGAGTGATGAGGTAGCAGATGACCTCGGTATCCGAGGAGCCGTGGAAGATGGCGCCCTCGTTTTCCAGCTGGCGGCGCAGCTCCACGGCGTTGGTCAGGTTGCCGTTGTGGCACAGCGCCATGGTGCCGCGGCCATGCCGGACGATCATGGGCTGGGCGTTGGCGCGGACGCGGGTGCCGGCGGTGGCGTAGCGCACATGGCCGGTGGCCATGTGTGCCGTGGTAGTGGACAGGCTTGCCAGCACCTCCGGGGTGAACACCTCGTTTACAAGACCCAGATCCCGGTGGCCGGTGATCACACCGTCATCGTTGACGGCAATACCGCAGCTCTCCTGCCCGCGGTGCTGCAGCGCATACAGGGCCGAATAAGCCGCTGCGGCTACATCCTCGGTACCGGCACGGTCGTAGATGCCGAAAACGCCGCACTCCTCATGCAGCGGATATGCAAAATCAGACATTGGTTCTCCTTTACAGCTCGTTCAGTTCGTTCTGCAGCTTTTCTTCCTTGGCTGCGATCTGCTGTGCCATGGATACGCGCTCAGCCTCCAGCTTTTCAGCCAGTGCGTCATCGCTCAGTGCCAGAATTTCAGCAGCCAGCCATGCGGCGTTCTTGGCACCGTTCAGCGCCACGGTTGCCACCGGGATGCCGCTGGGCATCTGCACGGTAGCCAGCAACGCGTCCAAGCCGTCCATCGCGCCGCCCTTCATGGGGATGCCGATGACCGGCAGGGTGGTGTTGGCGGCAAAAGCACCTGCCAGATGTGCTGCCATGCCTGCTGCGCACAGGATAACGCCAAAGCCGTTGGCCTTTGCGCTTTTTGCAAAGACTGCTGCCTCGGCGGGGGTGCGGTGTGCCGAAAGGATGTGTGCCTCAAAGGGGATGTCCAGCGCCTTCAGCTGGGCGCAGGCACCCTTGACCACCGGCCAATCGCTGTCCGAACCCATGATCACTGCCACTTTACGAACCATTTTCCAAAGCCTCTCTTTCTCAACTGTCCAACAAGACCGACAAACAAAAAAGGCTGCGGTACACCTGTACCACGGCCTTTATTTCGTGTTTTTCTGTCCGCGCATTTTGCACAAGGTTGCACCATGCCCCTGATTGCAGTGAATGTGACCCCATTCCATGCGACCCGGCACCAGCAGCATCATTGAAGTTTCCCTCCGCAGTTTCCTGTGCAAGCGTTTTTTCAGGCGGCGATGCAAGCCCGTTTTTTGGGGCATCGTCCCTGTACTAGATACAGTTTACGGCAAAAAAACCGCTTTGCAAAGAGCGTTTGGGCAAATTCTCCCTTGTGTTCCCATGCCGTCAAAAAACTTTTGAAAGTTTTGTGCAGTTTCGCCATCCTTTTTCTTTTTAAGTATGACTTATGCAGCAAGTATATTTTATGTAAAGGCTGTGTTGATGTATCCCAGATATCGCGCCGGATTTTTAAAAAATGATCTTTGCGGTGGCGGCGCGTGCAGCGCGGATCAGATCCGCCGGGGCGCAGCACACCTGCGTACCGATGCGCCCGCCGGAAACGTAGACCTTCTGCTGGGTCAGCACGCTTTCGTCAAAGACGGTGCGGTACTGCTTTTTCATGCCCACCGGGCTGCAGCCGCCCCGCACATAGCCGGTCACCTTGTTGATATCCGCCACATGGATCATCGCCACGCTCTTTTCGCCCACGCTGCGGGCAGCGGCTTTTAAGTCCAGCTCTGCCGCCACCGGAATGACGAACACAAAATAGTTTTTGCTGCTGCCCTGCGTTACCAGTGTCTTATATACGCAGGCAGGATCTTCGCCCATGCTGGCGGCTACGGTCACGCCGTCCACCGCCACCCCCTCCTCGTGGGGGTACTCGTGGGCGGTATAGGCCACCTTTTCCCGTTCCAGAATGCGCATTGCGTTGGTTTTAGCTTCTTTTCCCATTGTTATTCCCTCTTTGATTCTATTGAACCCTCTCAGGCCGCTTCGCGTCCAGCTCCCCCGAAAGGGGGAGCTTATGCGCGGTAACCGACAGATTCTCTTTCCCCGGGAAGTAATACCCTATGGAAAGCAGTAAAAAGCTCGACCTTTGGGTGCGCAGTCATTGCACAACAATGACTGCGCGGGCTCTTTTCTTTTTTATTCTACCACTTTTTCGGAAAAAATTCAAAATTTCTCTTGACTTCAGTTTCATGAAGTGATATCATAGCGTCACGCACTTCAGAGTACTGAAGTTTGACACTGCAAGCTGCGGCAAAGGAGCCGGTCTCCCTCGCCGTTTCACAGGATAGGAAAAGGCAAAGGAGACAAAACACTATGATCATCGTACTCAAACAGGATGCACCCGACGTACAGGTGCGCGAGTTCTGCCACGAACTGGAGGATATGGGCCTGCAGATCAACGATTCCAAGGGCAGCGACACCCATATTCTGGGTCTGATCGGCGATACCAAGGCCATTGCGGAGAGCTGGGTGCTGGCAAACCCGGTGGTAGAGACCTGCCGCCGCGTGTCCGAGCCCTACAAAAAGGCCAACCGCAAGTTCCACCCGGACGACAGCGTTATCGACGTGGAGGGCGTCAAGATCGGCGGCGGCAACTTTGCAGTCATCGCCGGGCCCTGCAGCATCGAGAGCGAGGAGCAGATCACCTACTGCGCCCAGCGGGTAAAGGCGGCGGGCGCTTCCCTGCTGCGCGGCGGTGCATTCAAGCCCCGCACCTCTCCCTACTCCTTTCAGGGTATGCGCAGCGAGGGTCTGGACCTGCTCAAGCTGGCGCGCCGCGCCACGGGTTCGCCCATTGTGACCGAGATCATGAACACCGAGCACCTGCCCCTGTTTGAAAACGTGGACCTCATTCAGGTAGGTGCCCGCAATATGCAGAACTTTGAGCTGCTTAAGGCCGTTGGCCGCCAGAAAAAGCCGGTACTGCTCAAGCGCGGCCTTGCCAACACGCTGGAAGAGTTCGTGATGAGCGCCGAGTACATCATGGCCGAGGGCAACGAGAACGTCATCCTGTGCGAGCGCGGCATCCGCACCTTTGAGACCAGTATGCGCAACACGCTGGACCTTGCCGGTGTGGTCATGCTACACAAGATGACCCATCTGCCGGTGGTGGTAGACCCCAGCCACGCCTGCGGCCACGCATGGATGGTGCCGGAGCTGGCGAAAGCCGCGGTCGCTGCTGGTGCCGATGGTCTGATGATCGAGGTGCACAACAACCCCGCCAAGGCCAAGTGCGATGGCGCACAGAGCCTGACCCCCGACCAGTTCGATGAACTGATGCAGTTCATCGGCAAAGAGGTGGAGTTCTTCGGCAAAAAAATGAACTGAGCCCGCCCGAAAGAATATTGTTATACGCAGGGACTGCTGTGCCGACCGGGTTCAGCAGTCCTTTTTTTGCTGGAAAGTTTGCCAAGCCGGAAGCCTTCCCCCGGTCGGGGGAAGGTGGCTGCGCGCGAAGCAAGCAGACGGATGAGGACGCAGGCAAGCAGCATTTTACCTTAAATACCCCCGATTTCTGTGCACCGGCGGGTTTTCATTTTCTTTTCACGGGTTTTATGGTATACTATAGTGTATTTTGAAAAAACACTGCCGAAAGAGGTTTTAAAGATGAAAGCACACATTGCACGCAACCAGAACGCCGGGGTGCCGCTGGCGCTGGGCTGGAACCTTTCCCCCGCCGACCGGGGCAAGCTGGAGGGCATGGCACCCGCCTTTGGCATGAAGCTGCTGCCCATTGCCCCCGCCGATGCCGGCAAGACCGTTGCCCAGCTGCTGGGCGAGGTGGAGGTAAAAGCCCCCAGAACACTGGTACTGGAGCCGGGCGCCTATCCCCCGGCGCTGGTGCTGGCAAACTTCCGTGATAAGGACGTGGACACCCTGCTGGACCTGATGCGGCAGGCACAGGTGACCATCCCGCTCAAGGCGGTGGTCACCCCCGCAAACCGCAACTGGATGTTTGCAGACCTGCTGGCACATTTGCAGGAGGAGCACACCGCCTTTAGCGCTGCAAAGGAGAGCCAGACCGTATGAAGAGCCGCATCACCCGCATGACCGCTGCACTGCTGGCGGCGGTACTGAGCCTTAGCCTGCTGGTCGGCTGCAAGCCCAAAAAGGAGCTGACCCGGTACACCACCATCTTTTATGATGTGTTCGACACGGTAACACAGGTCATCGCCTACTGCGAGAGCGAGGAAGAGTTCAACACTCAGATGCAGGCGCTGCATCAGGATCTGATCGTCTACAACCAGCTCTACGATATCTACAACGACTACGATGGCGTTGTGAACGTTAAGACCATCAACGAAAACGCCGGGAAAGCCCCGGTACAGGTGGACGACCGCATTCTCTCCATGCTGGAGCTGGCGCGGCAGATGTACGACCTGACCGGCGGCAAGATCAACATTGCCATGGGCAGCGTGCTGGGCATCTGGCACGACCACCGCGAAGCCGCCGAGAAAGACGCTTCTGACGCCGACAACACTCTGCCCACACAGGAAGAGTTGGAAGCCGCTGCACAGCACTGCGATATCAACGACCTTGTCATTGACGAGAAGGCCAAAACGGTCTATCTGTCCGACCCGGAGATGTCGCTGGACGTGGGCAGCGTGGGCAAGGGGTACGCAGTGGAGATGGTCTGCCGCGCCGCCGAAGCCCGCGGCTTGACCAGTGCACTGGTGAGCGTAGGCGGCAACCTGCGCGCCATCGGCACAAAGCCGGACGGCAGCCAGTGGACGGGCGGTGTGGAGAACCCGTGGAACGCCTCGGAGATGTATACCAACACCAACTCCATCTTCGGCTCGCCCATCAACATGAGCGACCTTGCACTGGTGACCAGCGGCGACTACCAGCGCTACTTTGTGGTGGACGGCAAGCGCTACCACCACATCATCGACCCGGACACCCTGTGGCCCGCTGCCTACTACAACGGTGTCACCGTGCTGTGCCCGGACTCCGGCATGGCAGACTGCCTGACCACTGCCCTGTTCTGTATGCCGCTGGAAGAGGGACAGAAGCTGGTGGAATCGCTGGACGATGTAGAGGCCATGTGGTGCACGCCTGACAAGCAGGCCACCACCTCCAGCGGCTGGGACAGCCACCTGAAAAAGTAAATTTGTATACAGAAAAAGCGAGCCATCATGCGGAAATCCGCACAATGGCTCGCTTTTTTATGCTATTGATTTATGCGCTCAGCCGCACAGGCATCACTCCACGATGATGCTCTTGCCGGTCATCTCGGCGGGAACGGGCAGGCCGATATAGGGCAGCATGGTGGGTGCGATATCGGCCAGGCAGCCGCCCTCGCGCAGCTTCACATCGCCGCAGCCAACTGCCACAAAGGGCACAACGTTGGTGGTGTGGGCGGTGAAGGGGGTGCCGTCCGGGTTCATCATCTTCTCGGCGTTGCCGTGGTCAGCGGTGATGAAAGCGCAGCCGCCGGCGTTCAGCACAGCGGTGACCACCTGATCCACGCAGGTGTCCACAGCCTCAACAGCCTTGACCGCAGCCTCGAACACGCCGGTGTGGCCGACCATATCGCAGTTTGCGAAGTTCAGGATGACCACATCGTACTTGCCGCTCTCGATACGCTTGACGCACTCGGCAGCGACTTCGGGGGCGCTCATCTCGGGCTTCAGGTCGTAGGTGGCAACCTTGGGGCTGGGGATGACGCAGCGGTCCTCGCCCTCGTAGGGAGCCTCCACGCCGCCGTTGAAGAAGAAGGTGACGTGCGCGTACTTCTCGGTCTCGGCAATGCGCAGCTGGGTCTTGCCGTGGGCGGACAGATACTCGCCCAGAACGTTCTTCAGCTCCACCGGGGGATAGGCCACCTCGCAGTTGGGCATGGTGGCATCGTACTCGGCCATGCAGACATAGTGCACCTGCTTGCGGCCGCCGCGGCGCTCGAAGCCGGTAAAGGCATCGTCGCAGAAGATGCGGGTCATCTGGCGGGCACGGTCGGGGCGGAAGTTCATAAAGATAACGGTGTCGCCGTCCTGCACGCGGCCACCCTCGCAGGTGACGCAGGGCAGCACGAACTCATCGGTCTTGTCCGCTGCGTAGGAAGCCTCGATGGCCTCGGCAGCATTGGCAGCGTGCTCACCCTCGCCGTAGACAAAGGCAGCGTAGGCCTTCTCCTCGCGATCCCAGTTGTTATCACGGTCCATGGCGTAGTAACGGCCGGAAACGCTGGCGATCTTGCCCACGCCCAGCTCGTCCAGCTTGGCCTGCAGGTCAGCAAGGAAGCCCTTGCCGGAGTGGGGGTCGGTGTCGCGGCCGTCGGTGATGCAGTGCAGGTAAACTTCCTTAGCGCCCAGATGCTTTGCCATCTCCAGCACGCCAAACCAGTGGTCGGCATGGCTGTGCACGCCGCCGGTACCCACCAGACCCATCAGGTGGATGGCCTTACCGGCCTCGATAGCAGCCTTCATGTTCTTGACCAGCACAGGGTTCTTGAGCATTTCGCCATCGTGGATGGACTTGGTGATGAGGGTCAGCTGCTGGTACACGATACGGCCTGCGCCCATGTTGGTGTGGCCGACCTCGGAGTTGCCCATCTGGCCGTCGGGCAGACCGACAGCCATGCCGGAGGCATCAATGGTAGTCATAGGGTACTTTGCCATCAGAGCATCCAGATGGGGGGTCTTGGCAGCCACCACGGCGTTGCCAAAGGTCTCGTTCGGCACCCAGCCGAAGCCATCCATGATGCACAGAAGAACAGGTTTCTTTGCCATAAAATTGAATCTCCTTTGAATTTATCACGCGTTGCGGGCAAGGCTAAGCGCCCCGCCTGCGGGTACAGCCTGCGGGTACATAACACCCGAGCGGCTCCTGTAAAAACAGATCAGCGCCCGGCTCAGCGCTGAAAAAACGGCGCAGCCGGGCGCTGAAACAGCTAATTAGGGAAAAAGGCAGTTGCTCAGCCCTTGGTGGCTGCATTGACGATGACAGCAAAGTCGGGAGCCTTCAGGGATGCGCCGCCGATCAGGCCGCCGTCCACGTCCTTCTTGCTCAGCAGCTCCTCGCAGTTCTTGGCGTTCATGCTGCCGCCGTACTGCACGGTGGTAGCCTCGGCCACGGCCTCGCCGTACAGCTCGCCCACCACCTTGCGGATCTGTGCGCAGACTTCCTCTGCCTGATCGGAGGTAGCGGTCTTGCCGGTGCCGATGGCCCAGACAGGCTCGTAGGCGATGACAACGTTTGCCATCTGCTCAGCGGTCACATCACGCAGAGCGATCTTGGTCTGCATACGCACCAGCTCTTCGGTCACGCCCTCTTCGCGCTGCTGCAGGCTCTCGCCCACGCAGATGATGACCTTCAGACCGGCGTTCAGAGCAGCCAGCGTGCGCTTGTTGACGGTCTGGTCGGTCTCTGCAAAGTACTGGCGGCGCTCAGAGTGGCCGACGATGACGTACTCCACGCCCAGATCCACCAGCATATCGGCGCTGATCTCGCCGGTGAAAGCACCGGACTTTTCAAAGTGGACGTTCTCGGCGCCCACATGGATGTTGGTGCCCTTGGTCTTAGCCACAGCGGTGACCAGATCGGTAAACGGGGTGCAGATGACCACCTCGCAGGTAGCGTCCTTCACAGCGGGGATCAGCTCATCCACCAGAACAGCAGCCTCGGAGGCGGTCTTGTTCATCTTCCAGTTGCCAGCGATAATAGCCTTGCGCTTTGCCTTATCCATTGTTATTTTCTCCTTACCTTCGTAACTATTTACAAATTGCCTGCACAAAAAGAAAAGATGCGGCGGCGTAAATGCCGCCGCACCCATTGTGATGCCGGAAAAATTATGCGTTCTGGATGACTGCGATGCCGGGCAGTTCCTTGCCCTCCAGATACTCCAGAGAAGCGCCGCCGCCGGTGGAGATGTGGGTCATCTTGTCGCCCAGACCCATCTGCTGCACAGCTGCTGCGCTGTCGCCGCCGCCGATGACGGTGGTAGCATCGCTCTCAGCCATAGCCTTAGCAACAGCCAGAGTACCGGCTGCCAGAGTGGGGTTCTCGAACACGCCCATGGGGCCGTTCCAGACAACGGTCTTGGAAGCCTTGACAGCGTCAGCAAACAGCTTCATGGTCTCGGGGCCGATGTCGCAGCCCTCCATGTCAGCGGGGATTGCGGTGACAGGCACCACGGTCACATCCACGGGAGCATCGATGGGATCGGGGAAGTCCTTGATGCAGACTGCATCCACGGGCAGCAGCAGCTTGACGCCCTTCTCCTTGGCCTTTGCCATCATTTCCTTGCAGTAGTCCAGCTTGGTGTCGTCGCACAGGCTCTTGCCCACTTCGTAGCCCTGAGCCTTGACGAAGGTGTAAGCCATGCCGCCGCCGATAATCAAAGTATCGACCTTCTCCAGCAGGTTGGAGATGACGTTCAGCTTATCAGCGACCTTGGCACCGCCCAGAATAGCGGTGAAGGGACGGACGGGGTCGTTGACGGCGTTGCCCAGATACTTGATTTCCTTCTCCATCAGGTAGCCGACAGCGGTATCCTTGATGTAGTCGGTGACACCTGCGGTGGAGCAGTGTGCACGGTGGCAGCTGCCGAAGGCGTCGTCCACATAAGCATCAGCCAGAGAAGCCAGCTCCTCGCTGAACTCGGGCATGTTCTTGGTCTCTTCCTTGCGGAAACGGGTGTTCTGCAGCAGAACGACATCGCCGTTGTTCATAGCAGCCACAGCAGCCTTTGCGTTCTCGCCCACAACGTTGTCATCGTCAGCAAACACAACGGTCTTGCCCAGCTTTGCGCTCAGAGCCACAGCAACGGGAGCCAGGCTGAACTTAGCCTCGGGGCCGTTCTTGGGCTTGCCCAGGTGGCTGCACAGGATGACCTTTGCGCCATCGTTGACCAGCTTCTGGATGGTGGGCAGTGCTGCGTTGATGCGGTTCTCGTTGGTGATGACACCGTCCTTCATCGGGACGTTGAAATCGCAGCGGACAAGCACCTTCTTGCCGCAGTAGTTCTGATCGTCGATCGTCTTCTTACCTAAACCCATGGTAAAAACTCCTCTCAAGTTATAATTCTGAACCAGAGTCTCGCTCACAATCGGGGCGTTGCCCCGTACAGCTACTATTATAAACAAAAACTGCGTGTATTGCAAGGACATGAGATAGATAATTGTTTAACAAACATTTGCCATTGTTGCACGGAAATGTGTCTATTTTGCCCGAAGTGCGGTTTTTTCTGCCCGCAGACGCCGGAAATGCTGTTTTCCTTCACGACAAAAGGGGTCGAAAAACGCCCACAGGCGTTTCTCGACCCCAAATAAAAATAATTTTTCCGCTGTTGATGCGTTATGCAAAATATTCCTGTGCGCGGCGGGCGGCATCGTTGATGCAATCCCGCAGCTGGTCCAGCGTATCAAACTTTTTGCTGGGACTCAGGTAAGCGTGGAACTCCACCACCGGGTCGGTGCCGTACAAGTCACCAGAAAAGCCCGGGATAAAGGTCTCGCAGGTCACCTTGGTAGCGTCATCGTTCACGGTCGGGCGGCTGCCCAGACCGGTGGCCGAGGGATACCACACCCCGTTGATGCAGGTGCGGGTGATATAAATGCCGCTGCGGGGCATCTGGAAGCCCTGCGGGTACAGCTGGTTGATGGTGGGCACCCCGAGGGTGTGCCCCAGTCCTGCCCCGTGCTGCACCGCAAAGCGGATGGCGTAGGGCATGCCCAGCATAGCGTTGGCGGCCGGGATGTCCCCGCCCTCCAGCGCGGTGCGGATGCGGGTAGAGGACACCGGCTTTTCCTCAAACTGAGCCATGGGCACCACCACTACCTCTACCCCAAGAGGGGCACAGAGGGTGCGCAGCAGCTCCGGCGTACCGGCAGCCTTTGCACCAAAGGTGAAGTTTTCGCCACAGAACAGCGCCCGGGCGTGGCAGTTTTCCACGATGCCGCGCACGAACTCCTCCGGGCTCAGTGCCTTGATCGCCTCAAAGTCCGGGGTGAGGTAATACTCCACCCCAAGACTGTGGATCAGGGCGTGCTTGTCCTCGGTGGAGAGCAGGCGCTTGCCCTTCATTTTATTTTCCACCGGCAGGCGGAAGGTGAACACCGCCGGAGCTGCATCATGGGTCTTTGCCCACTGCACAGCCCCTTCGATCACCGCCCGGTGGCCGATATGGATGCCGTCAAAGTAGCCCATGGCCACGGCGGTGCCTTTTTCAGGCTGTGCCAGCGGCAGCGGGGCAAACTGAGAAATGATCTGCATGGGTCTTGTTTCCTTTATTGCTCAATTACGTTCCACGAACAGTTTTTCCACCCGGAGCACCCCGCCGTTGATGTTAGCAAGGCCAAGGAACTGCCCGGCGGCATTGCGCACCCGGTAGCGTCCGTCTGCTGCGGGGTAGCGGCTGGTGGGACAGCCGTTGTACAGATGCTGCTCCACCCATGGCTCCACCACCAGCAGCGGCAGCGGGGTGAACACGCTTTCCACCGGCAGCATCAGTGCTTCCAGCGCGGCAGTTCCCTGCTCCTTTGCTGCAAGGATCTCTTCCAGCGTGTGGGCATCTGCTTCGGTGTACAGACCGGCAGCAGTGCGGCGCAGCGCGCTCATGGTGCCCTTCTGCCCCATTGCGGCGGCGATCTCCTCCAGCAGGGTGCGGATATAGGTGCCTTTGGAGCAGCGCACCGTCAGCACATACTCGTTTTCTTCCGGACTGCCGCCGTACTCGATGCCGTAAATTTCAATAGGGCGCGCCTTGCGTTCCACGGTCACGCCCTCACGCGCCAGCTTATACAGCGGCTGACCGTTGATCTTGACCGCCGAGTACATGGGCGGCACCTGCATCTGCGGGCCGACAAACTGCGGCAGTACAGCCAGCAGCTCCTTTTCTCCGGCGGTGACAGGGGCAGTCTCCAGCACCGTGCCGGTGCTATCGCCGGTATCGGTGCGTGCGCCCAAGCGCAGGGTAGCGCGGTAGGTCTTGTCGTGGTTCAGCTGCAGATCCACCGCCTTGCTGGCACCGCCGCAGAACACCGGCAGCACACCGGTGGCCATGGGGTCCAGCGTACCGCTGTGCCCCAGCTTGCGGGTGCCCAGCACGCCGCGCAGCTTTGCCACCACGTCAAAGCTAGTCCAGTCCATGGGCTTGTCTACGATCAGGATGCCCTGCATCATGCTTCCTCCTGCGGTGCGTCCAGCTCGGCTTCCACCTCTGCAAGGATCGCATTTTTGGCGTTTTCAAGGTCGCCCAGCAGCTCACAGCCCGCTGCGCGGGTGTGGCCGCCGCCGCCCAGCCGCCGTGCGATGGCACAGGCGTCCACACTCTTTGCGGTGCGCACGCTGATGCGGTAGCTGCCGCCGGGCTGCTGGCGCAGGGTCAGACCCACCTTGACTCCCTCGATGCTGATGGGCAGACTGGTCAGTTCCTCCAGATCTGCGGGGTCTACCCCGCTCTGCCGGATCTCGTCCCTCGTCAGGTAGATCAGGGCGCAGCGGCCATCCAGATAGTATTCCAGATGGTTGCGGGCGATGCGCTCGGCCTCCATGCGGGCACGGGGCTTGGTGTCGAAGAGCAGGGTGTTCAGCTCCTCCACATGACAGCCGGCCTCAATAAGCTTTGCTGCCACCGTGTGGGTGTTGGCGGTGGTGGAGGAGAACTTGAAACAGCCGGTGTCGGTGGCAACGCCGGTGTACAGGCAGTCGGCAATGTGGGGGGTGATAGTCACCCCCATCTCCACGATGACCTGATACAGCAGTTCCGCTGCCGCAGCGGCACCGGCATCCAGAAGGGTAAAATCGGCATAGCCGTTGTTGCCTGCGTGGTGGTCGATGCACAGGTCTACATGGCGTGCAAACTGCGGCACACCGTTATTTTCGCCAAACAGCTGCAAACCGGCCATGTCCACCGCGATCACGGTGCGGGGCTCGAACTCGCCCTTGAACAGCCGTGGGTTCGTAAAGGCGTAGCGGGACGGAATGGCATCGGAGCAGAGCACCGCCGTTGTTTTTTCCAGCGCTTTGAGCGCATAGTACAGGGCGCTGCCGCAGCCGATGGTGTCACCGTCCGGGTTTTTGTGGCACAGAATCAAAATGTTGTCCGCAGCCAGCAGGCGCTGCGCCATCTGCTGCACATCCAGTTGTTCTGTCATCCAATGATCCATCCTTTCCGCAAAGGCAGTCAGTCCTCGGTCTGTTCGGTATCAGCAGGCTGTGCTTCTTCCTCGCCGTTCACGTTCAGGCTGCGCAGCAGCTCGTTGATGTGGGCGGCGTAGGCGGCACCGTCATCCTCCACAAAGATGAAGCGGGGTGCCTTGCGGATGTGCATTTTTTTGCTGACCTCGGTGCGCACATGGCCTGCGGCACGGTTCAGCGCTTCGATTGCGGGCTTGGGGCCGTCTGCGCGGCCCATCACGCTTACATACACTTTTGCCACATCCAGATCCGGCGTCACGTCCAGACGGGTGACGGTCAGCAGACCGCCCTCCAGCCGCGGGTCCTTCAGCCGGCCGATGATGGCAATGACCTCGCGCTTCATATCCTGCGCAAGACGGCCCATATTTTTCTGAGACATAGTTTTCTCCAAATTCTGTCCGGCAGCCTCCCAAAGCCTTGCCCCGGCCGGGGCAAGGCGGCATTTGTCTGCCAAAACGACGGATGAGGGCGCACGCTCCACACCTGCGAAAGATACGCCCTCATCAGTCTCACTTCGTTCGACAGCTTCCCTCGTCCAAGGGAAGCCTTTTCTGCCGGGAAGCTGTTATATATTCGGTTTTTGCTTAGTCGCGGTACTCTTCCATCTTGAAGGCCTCGTACACGTCGCCTTCCTTGACGTCCGCAAACTTCTCCAGGGTCACGCCGCACTCGTAGCCCTCGGCCACTTCCTTAGCGTCGTCCTTGAAGCGCTTCAGGGATGCGATCTCGTCCTCGGCGATGACGATGCCGTCACGCACCACGCGCACCTTGCTGTCGCGGGTGATCTTGCCGCTGGTCACGCGGCAGCCTGCAACGGTGCCCACATTGGAGATCTTGTACACCTGACGCACCTGCAGTTCGCCCAGAGAGACCTCGCGGAACTTGGGTGCCAGCATACCCTTCATAGCGTCGGTGACATCGTTGATGGCGTCGTAAATGACGCGGTACATACGCATTTCCACCTTGGTGGCAGCAGCTTCTTCCTTGGCCACGTTGTCCGGGCGGACATTGAAGCCGATGATGATGGCGTTGGAGGCATCGGCCAGATCCACGTCGGACTTGCTGATGGCGCCGACACCGGCGTGGATGACGCGCACGCGCACCTCGTCGTTGGAGATCTTCTCCAGACTCTGCTTCACAGCCTCGGCAGAGCCCTGCACGTCGGCCTTGACCACGATGGCCAACTCCTTCATGTCGTTCTGTGCCATCTGGCTGAACAGGTTATCCAGCGTGACCTTCTGGAAGGAGGAGAACTGCTTCTCCTTGGCGGCAGCGATGCGCTGCTCGGCCAGTTCACGGGCCAGACGCTCGTCCTCAACAGCCTCGAACAGGTCGCCTGCTTCCGGCACTGCGGTCAGGCCGGTGATCTCCACAGGGGTAGAGGGGCCGGCATCGGTCAGCAGTTGACCCTTGTCGCTGCGCATGGTGCGCACGCGGCCCACAGCGGTACCGGCAATGATGACGTCGCCGGAGTGCAGGGTGCCGTTCTGCACCAGAATGGTGGCAATGGGGCCCTGGCCCTTGTCCAGACGGGCCTCGACGACCGCACCCTTGGCGCGGCGGTTGGGGTTTGCCTTCAGCTCCATGACCTCAGCTTCCAGAGCAATGCGCTCCAGCAGGTCGTTGATGCCCATGCCGGTCAGGGCAGACACCGGGATGCAGGCCACATCGCCGCCCCAGTCCTCGGTGATGATGCCGTACTTGGTCAGGCCTTCCATCACGCGCTCAGGGTTTGCGGTGGGCTTATCCATCTTGTTCATTGCCACGATAATCTTGACATTTGCAGCCTTGGCGTGGTTGATGGACTCAATGGTCTGGGGCATGATGCCGTCGTCGGCAGCAACCACCAGAACTGCAATATCGGTCATGTTGGCACCGCGGGCACGCATGGAGGTGAACGCCTCGTGGCCCGGGGTATCCAGGAAGGTGATGAGGCTGTCGTTGACCTTGACCTGATATGCACCGATGGCCTGCGTGATGCCGCCGGCCTCGCCTGCGGTAACGTTGGTCTTGCGGATGGCATCCAGAATACTGGTCTTGCCGTGGTCAACGTGGCCCATAACGCAGACCACCGGGGGACGCTCCACCAGATCCTCCTGCGAATCCTCTTCCTGCGTGAACAGGCGCTCCTCGATGGTCACATGCACCTCGTGCTCGACCTTTGCGTGGAATTCCTCTGCCAGCAGAGCTGCGGTGTCGAAATCGATCACGTCGTTGATGGCGTGCATCTCGCCCATCTGCATGAACTTGGCAATGACCTTACCGGCCTGCTGCTTCAGGCGGGCAGCCAACTCGCCCACGGTGATCTCGTCAGGGATCATCACCTTCAGCTGGGCGTTGCGTGCCTTCTCCAGCTGGATGCGCTGCAGACGCTCGAACTCAGTCTCGCGCTTGCCCTTCTGGAACTGCTGGCGCTGGCGCTGGCCGCGCTGGGTGAACTTCTGCTTGTTGCCCTGCGGAGTGGGCTTGCGGCGGTTCTCGGTGTTCTTGGTAGAGGCCAGATCATCGTAGCGGGCGTCGAAGCGGTCCACGTTCATATCCACAGTGCGGGTATCCACGGTGACCTGATTGTCCTCGCGGCGGACAGAAACTGCCTGTGCGGGGGCTGCGGTAGCCTTTGCGCCGGTCTCACGTGCCAGTTCGCTGAAGGAAACGGTCTTTTCCTCGCGCTTCTTATGCTGCTCGGGCTTCTTGTCGCCGTGCTTGCCGTTATTGTTATTATTGTTTGCCTTGGGCTGCTCGGCCTTTGCGGCGGGCTGCTGGGGCTTTTTGTCAACCTTGGGAGCCTCGGGCTTCTTTTCAGCCTTCTTTTCGGCCTTCTGGTCAGCCTTCTTCTCAGCCTTGGGCTCCTCCTTGGGAGCCTTGGCGCTGTTCAAAAACTCGTCCAGATTTGCCACGCTGCCTGCCTTGCTGAACTTTTCCAGCAGGTAGTTCAGCTCGTTCTCCTCCAGATTGGAGCTGTTCTTCTTGCCGGTGCTGCCCATAGCGGCCAGTTCGTCCAGCACCTTCTTTGCAGAAAGGTTCAGATCCTTTGCAAAGTCACTCACTTTATATTTTACGATCATTCGCTCATATCCTCCTCATTTTTGATTGCTCCGCAGTCCGACAGGCGGTCGAAGCAGAGCTTTGCGAGGTTGCGGTCGGTCACCGCGTAAACAGCCACGGGCTTGTGGCTGATATCGGCTAGCTTATCCTGTGTCAGCGGCATGGTGAACACGTCCACCAAGTCCCCCACGGCGTAGTTCAAACGCTGCAAAGTCTTAGGGCTGATGTCCGATGCGGTCATCACCAGCCATGCCTTGCTTTTGACACAGGCTTCCTCCACGGCATCAAAGCCCATGGTCAGCGCACCGGCCTTGCGGCACAGGCTCACGGCCTGGTACAGTGCCTCCTCCGGGGGCAGCTTGGGTTTTGCGGGGGCGTTATTCTTTTTTGCCATCGGCTGCTGCCTCCTTTGCGGCTGCGGCCAGCTGTACAGCCAGCGCGTCGTATACCTCGGCGGGAACCGGCTGCTCAAAGCAGCGTTCCAGCGCCTTTTTCTTTTTTGCCTTAGTCAGGCAGTCCGGGTCCGGGCAGAGATATGCGCCACGCCCCGGCTTTTTGCCTACCAGATCGATGCTGATCTCCCCGCTGGGTGCGCGCACCACGCGCACCAGCTCCTTTTTGGGGCGGCTGGTCATGCAGCCGATGCACTGGCGGGCAGGGATCTTTTTTTGTGCCATCCGGTTTCCCTCCTTCGGCAGATGGTGCCGGGCTTATTCAGCGTCTGCTGCGTCCTTCTTGGGCTCCTCGTCCTCGCCGTAGTAGCCGCTCTCGGGACGGATATCAATGTTGTAGCCGGTCAGGCGTGCGCACAGGCGGGCGTTCTGACCCTTGTTGCCAATGGCAAGGCTCAGCTGCTGGTCAGGCACGGTGACGCGGCAGGAGCGGGTCTCGCCGGGCAGCAGCTCCACCTTGACCACCTTGGCGGGGCTCAGGGCTGCGGAGATGAACTCCGAGATATCCTCGCTCCACTTGACGATATCGATCTTCTCGCCGCCCAGCTTTTCCACAACAGCGGCCACGCGGGCGCCGTGCTCGCCAATGCAGGCGGAAACAGGGTTCACGTTGGGGTCCTTAGACCAGACAGCCATCTTGGTGCGGGCACCGGCCTCGCGGCTGATGGCCTTTACCTCCACAGTGCCGTCAAAGATCTCGGGCACTTCCAGCTCAAACAGGCGCTTGACAAGGCCGGGATGGGTGCGGCTGATCATCACGCGGGGGCCACGCTCGGTGCTGACCACGTCCACGATGTAGACCTGCAGGGTCTCGCCCTCGGTGTACACCTCGCCGGGCACCTGCTCGTTGCGGGGCAGAACAGCCTCGCCGCCCTTGCCCAGATCCAGCGCAACGATGCCCTTCTCGGTATCCACGCGGGTAACGGTGGCCTGCACGATGTCATGTGCGCGGGACTGGATCTCGCTGAGCTGCTGGTTGCGCTCGGCCTCGCGGATGCCCTGACGGATGACGTGCTTTGCGGTCTGGGCGGCAATACGGCCAAAATCGCGGGTCTTGAGCGGGGTGATGATGCGGTCGCCCACCTCGTAGCTGCTGCGGATCTTGCGTGCCTCGGTCACACCGATCTCGGCGTGCTCGTCGTACCAGTCCTCGTCTGCCACGATATCCTGGATCAGCGCCACATCAAAGCGGCCGGTGTCGGGGTCGATGTCCACCCGGATGTGATCCTCCTCGACCTCATAGTTCTTCTTGACGGCAATGATGATAGCCGCCTTGATCTTTTCGATCAGGTACTCTGCGGTGATGCCGCGCTCATGCTCCAGCATGGAGAGCGCTTCAAAAAAGTCCTTATTCTCTGCTGTCATTTTTCGGGTTCCTCCTATATATTTTGTTCTCTTTTCTCTCTCAGAGACGGTTATTTTCAGTTGAACAGATCCTCGTCGTCGCACAGCTGCACGCCGGAGACTGCATTCACCTCAAAGGTCACAGGGCCGTTTTCGGTCTCCAGCGTCACGGTGCTGCCCTCGCGGCCGGTCAGGATGCCGGACAGTTCCCGCACGCCGTCGGCGTTGGGGCGGATGAGCTTTGCCCGCACCTTCTGACCCTTCAGCACCTCGTAGTGCTCCGGGCGGGTCAGCTTGCGGCCAAGGCCGGGGCTGCCCACTTCCAGATAATAGCTCTGGTCGATGGGGTCCGCTTCGTCCAGAATGGGATCCAGTGCGTGGGACACCTCAGCACAGGTGTCGGTATCCATGGTGCCGTCCCGGTCGATGAGGATGCGAAGATACCAGTCCGGCCCTTCCTTCTCAAAAACCACATCCCACAGGCGCAGACCCATGCCTTCCACCGTGGGACGGACAAGCGCTTCCACTCTCTGCGCGGTGTTGCCGCCAGACTGCTTCGCCATAAAAAACCTCCAAACAAACAAGAAACGCGGACCTTGCGGCCCACGTTTCAGGTTAAACTATATCGTACTACTAGAATATAGCATACTCTTGCGATTTATGCAAGCATTTTCGCAATTTTTTTGCAGTTGCGCGCCCTTTGGGGCTTTTTACAGCACCCAGACACCGTTCTCGAACAGCTGTACAGTGCGGCCATCGCGGCATTTGCCGGTGATGCGGCTGTCCTCTGCACCCACCATCACATCCTCGTGCAGGGAGGAGTGGTTCATGCCGCGGGCTGCCAGCTCTTCCTTGGAAAGGCCGGTGCCGCCCACGGTGGTGCCGGGGTAGCTGTCGCCAAAGGCGATGTGGCAGGCGGCGTTCTCGTCAAACAGGGTGTTGTAGAACAGCTTGCCGCTGCGGTTGATGGGGCTGGAGGCAGGCACCAGTGCCACCTCGCCGATGTGGCGTGCGCCCTCGTCGGTGTCCAGCAGCTGACCCAGCAGATCTGCGCCCTCGTCCGCGCCGTGCTCCACTACCTTGCCGTCCTTGAAGGTGACATGGAAGTTTTTGATCAGCTGTCCGTTAAAGACGTAGGGCTTTGTGCCGTAAACGATGCCGTCCACCTTATCCTTATGGGGTGCGGTGAACACCTCCTCGGTGGGGATGTTGGGCAGGAAGGGCACGCCCTTCTCGTTTTTGCTGCCGGCGCTCTCCCACACAGCCTGTTCCGCCAGACCCACGGTCAGGTCGGTGCCGTTGGCGCTTTCAAAATGCACGCTTTCCAGATCCAGGGCGTTCATCTTTGCGCCCAGCTCGTTCAGGCGGTCCAGATGCTTCTGCCACTCCCCTACCGGGTCGCCGCCGGTCACACGGCAGGTGTCAAAAATGAGCTTCCACTGTGCTTCAATGGCGGCGGCAGTGTCCAGCTCCGGGAACATCTTCTTTGCCCACGGCTCTGCGGGCAGAGCAGCGATGGACCACTGCACCCGGTCGTTCATGGTGTACTCCCGCCACGTCTGCATAAAGCTGCGGTTCGCGCTGTTCACACGGCTGATCTTAGCGCCGTCCAGCCCGGCAAACAGTTCCGGGTCGTCCGCAATAAGATGCAGCACGCACACGCCGCCCTCGCTCTCGGCGTAGTCCAGATAGCGGCGCAGCTGCCAGCCCTTGTGGTCGGTCAGTGCGTCCTCGCTGCCCAGCTCCATGCGGATGCGGGTAACGGCGTCATCCTGCCAGTTCACCTGCACGTCCCGCGCACCGGCTTCGTAGGCGCTGCGCACGCACAGCCGTGCCAGCGGAGCACCCTCCAGCGGGCAGTTGATGATCAAAGTCTGCCCCGGCTGCGGGTTCACACCCACCCGAACGATAAAATCCGCATACTTTTGCAGTAATTCGTTAAAGTTTTCCACGTCAGAACCTCCTGTGGTGCATAGCCACCGTTGTTTTTCTCTCAGTATACCGCGTTCCGGCGTTTCTGTCCACTATGGGCAGAGCTGCCGCTCACCCTTCCGATTCAAAAAAGGCGCGGGTCATCTGTACCACCGTGCCGGAAAGCAGCAGCAGCGCGATGAGGTTCGGGATGCTCATCAGGCCGTTGAAGGTGTCGGCGATGCTCCACAGCAGACCAAGGTCCATGGTAGCGCCCAGAATGGCTACCAGAGCATACACCACAAAGAAGGGGCGCGCCACCTTGTTGCTCTTGCACAGGAACACCAGAAAGCGGGAGCCGTACAGACCCCAGCCGATGATGGTGGAAAAGGCAAAGCAGCACAGCGCCACAGCGGTAAAAATGGAAGCCCAGCCACCGTAGGTGGTGGTAAAGCCGGAGATGGTCAGCTCTGCACCGGCCGCTGCGCCGTAGCTGACCTGGGTGCCGCTGCACAGGATAACCAGCGCGGTCAGGGTGCAGATGACGATGGTATCGGCAAACACCTCAAAAATACCAAACATTCCCTGCTTGACCGGCTTTTTGGTGTCGGCGCAGGCATGGGCGATGGAGCCGGTGCCAAGACCGGCCTCGTTGGAAAAGATGCCGCGGGAAACGCCCTTTTGCATACTGACGAACAGGCTGCCAATAGTGCCGCCGGTAAAGGCAGCGGGGTTGAACGCGCCCGCCACGATGGATTCCAGCACATAGGGCAGGCGGGAGAAGTTGAGCACCACCACGCCCACCGACAGCACAATGTAGAACAGCGCCATAAAGGGCACCAGCTTCTCGCTCACGCTGCCAATACGCTTGATGCCGCCCAGCAGCACCAGCGCCACCAGAACAGCCACAAGGATGCCCACGATAAGGTTGAGGGTGGGCAGAAAGCCATTACCCACAAGCCCGTATTCCAGCAGGGCGGTATCCACTGCCGCCACGATGGTGTTCACCTGCGTTGCGTTGCCAGTGCCGAACACGGTCAGCACGCCGAACAGTGCGTACAGCACGGCTAGAAACTGCCAGCGACGGCCAAGGCCGTTTTTAATATAGTACATCGGGCCGCCCACCCACTCGCCGGTATCGCTGCGCTCCCGGAAATGCACAGCCAGCGTCACCTCGGCAAACTTGGTGCACATCCCCAGCAGCGCAGAGCACCACATCCAGAACACGGCACCCGGGCCGCCGATGGCGATAGCGCCCGCCACACCGGCAATGTTGCCGGTGCCCACTGTGCCCGCCAGCGCGGTGCACACCGCCTGAAAAGGGGTCATGGCACCATCCGAAGCGTCCCGCTTGCGGAACATCCGGCCCACGGTGGTGCGGATGGCGTAGGGGAATTTGCGGATCTGCAAAAAGCCCGTGCGGACACTGAGCAGCAGTCCCACGCCAATGATGCACACCATGGCGGGGATGCCCCAGATAAAGCTGTTCACCGCCTGATTGACGGCGGCAATGGTCTCGATCATATACTTCCACATCCTCTGTAATATCTTGCGCACTGACAGTTTTTGTCAAAACACGAAGAATATTTTACCGTACTTTTCCCGTAGTGTCAATGAAAAATAGGGACGTTATGATACGCCCCTACCAGAAATTCTTATTTTTTATGTGTGACCGCCCGGCGGTAGACGATGCCGGAGACCGCTGCTGCCAGCACCTCGGTAAGCCAGAAGGCGTGCCATACGCCGTCTGCGCCCAGCCAGTTACACAGCAGTGCAGCCAGCGGCATGATGAAAATAACATACCGGCACAGCGCGATGACCAGCGATTCTGCGCCCTTGCCCAGACCCTCCAGCGCACCGGAAGCGGTGGTGGAGACTGCCGAGATGACAAAGCCGATGCTGATGATGCGCAGCGCGGTCTGCCCGGCGGCGATGGTTTCGGGGTTCTGGGTGAACAGCCCCATCAGCTGCCCGGAAGCAAACTGACAGATCACCGTGCCCGCCGCCATGATGGCTGCGCTCATGAGCAGGGTCAGCTGGAACAGCTTTTTCACCCGGGCGTGCTCCCGCGCACCGTAGTTGTAGCCGATGAGGGGGCGCATTCCCTGCACGAAGCCGTTGGCGGGCAGGTACAAAAAGGTCTGCAATTTATAGTAGATGCCCAGCACCACCACATAACTCTGAGAGAAAGCTGCCAGAAGCCCGTTGAGGAAGGTGACCAGCAGCGAGGGCAGCGCCAGATTGAGGATGGCCGGAATGCCGATGGCGTACAGTCTGCCGTCCAGCGCTGCGTCCGGGCGCAGGCAGCGGCGGCGCAGCCGCACCGGCAGCTCGGTGCGCAGATAGACCACAAGGTAGACCGCCACGCTGAGCGCCTGACCGATGCCGGTGGCCAGTGCCGCGCCCGCAATGCCCATGGCAGGCACCGGCCCAAGGCCGAAAATGAGCACAGGGTCCAGTAAAATATTGCACACGCAGCCGGTGATCAAGGCAACCATGGACACCTTCATGCGGCCCACTGCCTGAAAGATTTTTTCAAAGGCCAGCGAGACCATGTTCACGACCAAAAACAGGAACACGATGGTGGAGTAGGTGATACCGGCGGCGATCAGCGCCTCGTCCTGCGTAAAGCGGCGCAGAAAGCCGGGCATGATGGCGATGCTGACCACCATCATCACCACGCCGTGCACAAGGCTGAGCACAAAGCCGTGGGTGGCGGCCGTCTCGGCCTTTTCGCGGTCGCCCGCGCCCAGATACAGCGCGATCATGGCGTTGATGCCGATGCCAAAGCCGATGGCAATGGCGTTGGAAAAGTTCTGGATGGGGAACACCAGACTTAACGCGGTCATGGCGTCCTCGCTGATGCGCGCCACAAACAGGCTGTCCACAATGTTGTACAGGCTGTTTACCAGCATGGAGAGCACATTGGGCAGCGCCATCGAGAGCAGCAGCGGCAGCACCGGCTTCTCCTTCATAAAAGTTTCGTTCATAAAAATTTCACCTGCTATCTGTAAAAAGCAAAAATGTGGCGGGCACAGCATCGGCTTGCAGCCGGTTTCCGGCGCAAAAAAGCCACACAATGACCCTTTAAAGGTCATTGTGTGGCGAAAAGTAGCAATTCTGCTGTAAAAATCCACACGGTTTTTATGATCGCGGCAGCTGTCCGCGATATGCAGCCTGCGCACTTGCGCACTGCAACCCTAGCAGAATACCACATCCCCGGCGGTATGTCAAGGGGTTTCAGCGTAAAAGTATGACTTTTGCAATTACTTGACCATTTTTACAGCAGGCGCTACAATAAGGCAAACCGGCTCTGAGGGAGGACACTGTATATGAAATGGATGATCGCATCAGACCTGCACGGCTCCTATTATTATGCGCAGCAGCTGCAGCAGGCCTTTGAACGGGAGCAGGCCGACCGCCTGCTGTTTCTGGGAGACCTGCTCTACCACGGCCCCCGCAACGACCTGCCCCGGGATTACGCCCCCAAAAAGGTGATTCCGCTGCTGAACAGCCTTGCGCCCAAGCTGCTGTGTGTGCGCGGCAACTGCGACGCCGAGGTAGACCAGATGGTGCTCAATTTCCCGGTGCTGGCGGATTACGCCGTGCTGCCGGTGGGGCAGCGGCTGGTCTACGTCACCCACGGCCATGTGTTCAACCTGAATCATCTGCCGCCCCTTGCCCCGGGGGATATTTTGCTCCACGGCCACACCCATGTGCCCGCATGGACAGACTTCGGGCAGGGAAACCTTTACTTAAACCCCGGCTCTGTAAGCCTGCCCAAGGAAAGCACCGCCCACAGCTACATGACCTTGGAGGGAAGCACCGCCTGTTGGAAGACCATGGAGGGCGCGTGCTACCACCAGCTGCAGTTGTGATAATGTTGTGATATTCCAGTTTTTCCCGGCAAAAGCTGGAAAAAGCCCTTGACGAAATGCCCGAAATGCTGTAAACTAAGTACAACCTTTAAAAATAGAGGGAGCTGTAAGCTTTGTACTGAACGCAGGCGGTGCAAAGTGTAGCAGTAAACCCCATAAGGCATCATAAAAAGACACCGGAGGCTTTGCATCGGCTTCCGGTGTTTTTTTATGCGCCGCCGGGCTATCTTTTGCTGCGTGGTCATGCTACAATAGAAAGAAAACGCGAATTGCAGGAGGAATTATGGATTTTTACGGAACCATCGGCCCTGCCTGTGCCGATGTAAAGCTTTTGCAGCAGATGGTGGAAGCCGGTATGACCGGCATCCGCATGAATCTTTCTCACGGGCCGCTGGCAGCGCACGCGGACTGGCTGGCGCTGCTGCGCAAGGCCGGGGTAAAAAAGCTGCTCATCGACCTGCAGGGGCCGGAACTGCGCATTGGACGTCTGCCGCAGCCGCTATCCCTGACCGCCGGGCAGACCGTGCGTCTGGGCGCACAGGGCATCCCCTGCCCTGCTGCGCTGGTGCACGGCGTGCAGCCCGGGCAGGAGCTGCTGCTGGATGACGGCAAGCTGCTGGCGCGGGTGGACGCCGTGGAGCCGGAAGCGCTCGTGTGCACCGTAGTGCGGGGCGGCGTGCTGCAAAGCCGCAAAAGTCTGGCCGCACCGGGAGCAGATATCCAGATGCCCACCCTGACCGCCGAGGACAAGGAAAACCTTGCCATCGCCGCCGGTTGCGGCGTTACCGGGGTCATGCTGCCCTTTGTGCGCGGCGCGGCAGATATCCGCAGCCTGCGGCAGGCGCTGGCAGAGGCCGGTGCGCCGCAGCTGAAGATCCTTGCCAAAATTGAAAGCCTTGCGGGCGTGCAGGCGCTGCCGGAGTTTTTGCCGCTGGTGGACGAGGTAGTCATTGCCCGGGGCGACCTTGGCAACGCGATGCCCCTGTGGGAGCTGCCCCGCTGCCAGAAGCAGCTTTCTGCCGCCTGCCGGGCAGCCGGAGTACCCTTTATGGTGGTAACCCAGATGCTGGACAGTATGCACACCCGGGCGGTGCCCACCCGCGCCGAGGTGAACGACATCTACAACGCCGTACTGGACGGCGCATCCAGCCTGATGCTCACCGGCGAGACCGCCGCCGGGCAGTACCCGGTACAGGCTATGGAGTATCTGGTGCGCACCGCCCGCACGGCGATGTGACAGGGGCTGATTCAGAATGCCCTCCGCTGCGCTCTGGGCATTTTTAGCGGAAAGACTATTTATATTTGCCAATCGGGAAAATCTGCGGATTTTCCCGATTGGCCTTTTCACGGGAGGGTCGTAGCGGGAAAAAGCATCTATAACAATCATTATAGACTTTCCAAAATGCAAAAATAAATCTTGAAGCTGCCACTTCCGGTCACGACCCCTTTCCGTGAAAAAGGGATTCCGAAAAGTCCGCAGACTTTTCGGAATCCAAAATAAAAATAATTTTTCCTCTGACGATGCCCAAAGCGCAAGCGGCGGGCATTCCCAATCGTCCCACCCGGAAGATATTTTTCCGCAAAAAACGGCAAAGGGATAGCATCTTTTGTCTGCTTCCTGTATAATACAGGTAAAATCTACAGGTAAAATCAACTGAAGTCAGAAAGGTTTATCGTTTATGGGCATCGTAGTCATCGGAGCTGTTTTTGTGGATATCAAGGGCTATCCCCTTTCCACCTATATCCCCGGCGGGCGCAACGCCGGACGCATCGAGCAGGTACACGGCGGTGTGAGCCGCAACGTGGTGGAGGATATCGCCAACGTGGAGCTGCGCCCCACCTTTGTGGGTCTGGTAGACGACACCGGCATGGGACAGGACGTCATCGACAAGCTGGCAAGGCACAAGGTCAACACCCGCTTTATCCAGAAAGTGCCGGACGGCATGGGCACATGGCTGGCCATTTTTGACAACGACGGCGATGTGCACGCCGCCATCTCCAAGCGGCCGGACACCACCCCGCTGACCGGCCTATTACAGGAGCAGGGCGACGCCATTTTTGCAGACTGCGATTCCATTGCACTGGAGCTGGACCTCGAGAAAGAAACGGTGAAGCAGACCCTGCGCTACGCCAAAAAGTACGGCAAAAAGGTGTTTGCCGTGGTCTCCAACATGAGCATTGCCATGGAGCGGCGGGATTTTTTGCAGCAGATCGATTGCTTCGTCTGCAATCAGCAGGAGGCCGGACTGCTGTTCTCGGACGACTACGACCACCTCTCCCCGGACGAGATGTGCCGGGTGCTCACGGGCAACGTGCGCAGCGCCAACATTCCCAGCATGGTGGTGACCATGGGCGGGCAGGGCGCGGTATATGCCTGTGCAGACGGTGACTGCGGCATCGTACCCGCCAAAAAGGTGGATGTCATGGACACCACTGGCGCGGGGGACGCCTTCTTTGCCGGCACGGTCATCGGCCTGACCTACGGCAAAACGCTGGCAGAATCCTGCGAGATCGGCAGCCGTCTTGCTGCTTCGGTCATCTGCATCACCGAGAACGTCTGTCCCCGCTTCCGCCCGCAGGAGTTCGGGCTGGATGTACCGGTGGTGGACTGACGATTTAAAGCAAAAAATATTTATAGTTTGCCAACCGGGAAAATCTGCGGATTTTCCCGGTTGGCCTTTTCACGGTTGGATTTTTGCGCAAAACCGCATTTTCCCCCTTGACAGAAGCGGCAGTTTCTGGTATCAATAAAAATGATAAAGGGGAGTAAAGGGCAGCCCGCCGGTCAAGGCTTTTTTCGGCAGGCCGCTGCATGGCAGCGTCATCACGGCAGCAATGCCCGATGTCATGTGTTCGCTTGAGACTTTTGTCACAGATCTTACGCTGTGGCAAGGGTCTCTTTTTTTCTTGCCGCAGCATCAAAACAAAAGGAGGCAGAAAAACAATATGAATTTCTGGAACACATTCGCCGCGCTCTTTTCAAACTTCGGGGCGCTGACATGGCAGATGGTGGTCATGTGGGGCATCGGTGCCCTGCTCATTTACCTTGCCATCGTCAAAAAGATGGAGCCCAGTCTGTTGCTGCCCATGGGGTTCGGTGCCATTCTGGTCAACCTTCCCGCATCCGGTGCCATCACGCAGGGAGACACCGTTGGCCCCATCTCTGCCCTGTTCGAGGCAGGTATGTCCAACGAGCTGTTCCCGCTGCTGCTGTTCATCGGCATCGGTGCCATGATCGATTTTGGCCCGCTGCTGGAAAAGCCGTGGCTCATGCTGTTTGGCGCAGCGGCACAGTTCGGCATCTTTTTCACCCTGTTTCTGGCCGGGTTCTTCTTTGATATGAAGGACGCCGCGTCCATTGCGGTCATCGGCGCAGCGGACGGCCCCACCGCCATTTTTGTGGCAAACACCCTGAAATCCCAGTATCTGGGCGCTATTATGGTGGCAGCTTACAGCTACATGGCGCTGGTGCCCATCGTGCAGCCGCCGGTCATCCGTCTGCTGACCACCCAGAAGGAACGCCGCATCCGTATGCCCTACGAAAAAGGCAATGTCACCCAGCTGACCAAGATCCTGTTCCCTGTTGTGGTCACGGTGGTCGCCGGTCTGGTAGCCCCGGCCAGCGTGGCGCTGGTGGGCTTTTTGATGTTCGGCAACCTGCTGCGGGAATGCGGGGTGCTGAACTCCCTGAGCGAGACCGCCCAGAACGTACTGGCAAACCTCATCACCCTGCTGCTGGGTCTGACCGTAGCCGGGCAGATGACCGCCGACAAGTTTGTCCGGCCGGACACTTTGCTCATCATGGCGCTGGGTCTTGTAGCCTTTATCTTTGATACCGCTGGCGGCGTGCTGTTCGCCAAGCTGGTGAACCTCTTCCTGCCCGAGGGCAAAAAGCTGAACCCCATGATCGGCGCGGCAGGCATCTCGGCCTTCCCCATGAGCGGACGCGTGGTCAACAAGATGGGTCTGGCCGAGGACAACCAGAATTTCCTACTGATGTATTCCATCAGCGTCAACGTTTCCGGGCAGATCGCATCCGTCCTTGCCGGCGGACTGATCCTTTCCCTGATGGCTTAACGGAGGTGCCTTTATGCTTCATCTTTCTTCCTGGATGACCACCCTGCCCATGATGCTCATCGGCATGACCGGTATCCTGCTGGTCATCGGCTTTCTCGTGCTGGTTGTGATGGCGCTGAACTGCCTCACCCGCCGCAAGTAAGAGCAAAAAATAGGATAAGCAAGCCGCCCGGGAGGATCTGCAGATCTTCCCGGGCGGCTTTTTTCACAGGCGCGGACAGTGCAGTTTTTGCAAAATTCATCCCCGGGCGTCCTGCCGGGTGGTGCTGAAGTACTCCTTGGGGGTCATGCCGTACTCCTTTTTAAAGGCGCGGAAAAAGTGGTTGTAGCCGCCAAAGCCGCTGGTCTTGTACACCTCGGTGATGGGCAGCCCCTGCTCGATGAGGGTGCAGCAGCGGTCCAAGCGCGCCTTTACGATATAGCGGTGCACCGTCTGCCCGGTCTGGCGTTTAAATTCCCGGGCAATATGTTCCCGGGAGACGAAAAACTCCTTTTCCAGCCGCTCCAGCGTCAGTTCCTCGGTAAGGTGCGCCTGAATAAACAAAAACACCTCATCCAGCATCAGGTGGTGGCGGCTGACCGATGCGGTGTGGAACTCCGCATGGATGCAGGCACGCAGCGCCAGCACCACGAACATTTGCAGAATACCGTGCTCGAACACCGCTGCACCGAACTGGGTGCGCTCCTGCGAGAGCATCAGCAGCTTCCGGGCAAGGTTTTTCAGCAGCATATAGATCTGGCTGTCCGGGCGCACAGCCACCTGCCGGAAGGGCACCACGTTGAAGCTTTTTTCAAGGTCGGTGTCCGCGTCCGAAAGCTGCGCCAGCGTCTGGGGGGACAGCTGCACCCGAATAAGTTCCAGCGGGCCGTAAGCACCGGCGTATTCCAGTCTGCCGCCCTGACCGGGCTTGAAGATGATGAGATTCTGCTGCTGTGCGGGCAGCACCACCTCGCTGCACCGGAACACGCCGCTGCCCCGCATGACCAGAAACAAATCATAATACGCGCCGGAATAAAATTCCCGGACGGCGCTCTGCTCGAAAAAATAACGCTTAACTGTATAATTCACCAAAAATCCCTCCGCAAAACTGTCATGTGTAACAGTTTGTTGTACACAACAGAAAAGCACAACTGTTATAATTGCATAATACATCAATTTGCGATAGTTTTCAATCATTTTTTGGATATGCATTGATGGAAATTTAACGTATAATGCAAACGTAGAAAAGAGGCTTGTGCGAAAAGTCTCGTGGTTTCACTGTTTTTAAGGAGGATAAAACACAATGGACCAGAAAAAGACCGTCCGACCCTTCTCCATGAAGGACAAGATCGGCTATACACTGGGCGATCTGGGCTGCTGCTTTACCGAGCAGTACCGCGCCATGTATCTGTCGATCTTCTACACCCTGATCCTGCAGGTCAACCCCTTCCATGTGGGTATCCTGCTGCTGGTCACCAAGATCTGGGACGCCGTGAACGACCCCATCATCGGCGCGATCGTGGACTCCCGCAAGGCCACCAAGGGCGGCAAGTTCATCCCTTGGATCCGCGCCTTCTCCTTCCCCATGGCAGTGCTGTGCATCCTTGGCTTTGTCAATGTGGGCAACATCAACTACGGCCTGCGTCTGGCCTACATGTTCGTCACCTACGTTCTGTACGAGGCACTGTACACCTGCGTCAACGTGCCCTTCGGCACCCTGTCCAGCGTGATGACCGATGATGTCAGCCAGCGCACCGCACTGTCCCGCTACCGCAGCCTTGGCGGCACCATCTTCATGACCGTCATGGTCATGATCGGCCCCCTGTTCCTGTATGTGGACAACAAGCCCGTGGCTGGCCGCTTCCTGATGCTGGCCTGCATCTGCGCTCTGCTGGGTCTGCTGTGCCTGCAGATCACCTGCGTGTGGTGCAAGGAGCGCGTGGAAGTGCCCGAGCGTCCGCAGGGCGAAAAGCTGAACTACCTGCACGTGCTCAAGGAGATCTCTCACAACAAGGCTCTGCTGGGCGTTATGTTCTTCAGCCTGACCGGCATGATCGGTGCTTCCGTGGTCAACGGTCTGAACACCTACCTGTATAAGGACTTCTTCGGCAACGTTAAAATTCAGGCTGTCTCCGGTATGCTGAGCGTGCTGTACGCCGTGCTGTCCTTTGCCATCACCCAGCCTCTTGCCAACAAGTTCGGCAAGAAGGAGTGGTGCTGCATGGGCGCAGGCTTTGCCGCCATCGTGTTCGGCATCCTGTTCTTCTTCCCCGTCCACAACCCCGTGGCCTTCATCGTCATCAACGGTATCTGCTATCTGGGTGCTTCCGGCATGCAGGTGCTGATCTGGGCTATGGTCAACGACGCCATCGACTACCACGAGCTGCAGACCGGCGAGCGCAACGAGGGCATCGTCTACTCCACCTACTCCTTCTTCCGCAAGCTTGCAAGCGCCATTTCCGGCAGCCTGTCCAGCTTTGTGCTGGGTGCCATCGGCTATAACGTTACCGCTGGCGCTGTGCAGACCGCAGGCGTTGTAAACGCTATCTGGAAGAGTTACACCGGCGTCTACTTCCTGGGCTACGGCATTGCAGTTGCCATCCTGTTCTTCGTCTACCCCCTGACCAAGCAGAAGACTGCCGAGATGCTGACCGAGCTGAAAGCTCGCCGCGCCGCAAAGGAGAGCAAGTAAACCATGAAGATTTTACAGGTCCAGTTTAAAAACCGCAATGGCCACACCCTGCGCGGCATCGTGACCCTGCCCGACACCGAGGGCAAGGTACCCTTTGTGGTGCATCTGCACGGCTTTGCCGGCAGCTGCAGCGGCTACAAGTCCATGTACACTCATCTGTCCCGCGCTCTGGCAGCGCAGGGCATCGGCAGCGCCCGGTTCGATTTCTACGGCAACGGCGAGAGCGACGGCGAGTTCGAAGATATGAGCTTTGACGGCCTGCACACCGATGCACAGGATATCTTTGCATGGGCAGCTGAGCAGCCCTATGTGGACAGCGAAAAGCTGTTCCTCTCCGGCCAGAGCATGGGCGGCTACATTGCCGCTTCCTGCGCACCGGTCATCCAGCCCCACGGCCTGATCCTGCTGTGCCCGGGCGCCGGGATGTGGTTCGGCTGCGCACAGCGTGCCGACGGTGTTGTGCAGACCGGCAAGGACTACACCGACATGGAGGGTCTGTGCTACAAGATGGCCTTTAACTACGAGATGGCCAAGCACCCCGATCCCTTTACCGAGGCCAAGGGCTACAACGGCCCGGTGCTGCTGCTGCGCGCCGACGATGACCGTCTGGTGGACGAGGGCACCTGCAGCCGTTACGCACAGGTGTACACCGCACCCGAGGTGGACACCATTGCGGGCGGCGGCCACAACTTTGCCACGCTGGCAGCCCGTGCCACCGTGGAGAAAAAGACCGCAGCATTCATCAAAGCAAATCTGTAAAGCAAAGCGTATCTGCAAGGAGGCTTTTGTATGGAAAACGTAATTCTGCAGCCCATCGAGGTGGGCGGACAGACCTTTAAAAACCGCATCATGTTCCCCCCGCTGACCACCGGCTACGAGAAAAACGGCATGATCAGCGAGCAGGACATGGGCTTCTACACCCGTCTGGCAAAGGGCGGCGTGGGCTACATCGTTATGGGCGATGTTGCGCCCATCAACAGCTTTTCTCCCACCCCCAAGCTGTTTGACGACAGCCAGATCCCTGCCTTCAAGGCACTGGCCGACAGCGTACACGCCTACGGCACCAAGCTGGGCGTCCAGATCTTCCACCCGGAGTACGATGTGGACGCCATCAACAGCCTGTTTATGCAGAAGAAGTTTGACGAGATGCGTCAGCGCCTGCATCACGACATGATGTTCTTTACCGATGAGGCCAGCGAGGAGATGCTGATGTCCATCATCGATAAGATGTGCGCCTGCGCAGTGCGCGCCCAGAAGGCCGGTGTGGACGTCATCCAGATCCACGGCGACCGCCTGAACGGCTGCCTGTGCTCCACCCGCATGAACCACCGCACCGATAAGTTCGGCGGCAGCCTGGAGAACCGCGTCCGCTTTGCCCGCATGCTGACCCGCGCCATCCGCAAGGCTGTGCCGGATATGGTCATCGACTACAAGCTGTCCATCGTCACCCCGCAGCGCGGCAAGGGCGGTATTGACGAAGCCGACGCCGTGCAGTTTGCCCAGTGGCTGGTAGAGGACGGCGTGGATATGTTCCACGTTGCCCAGGCCAACCACACCGGCAACATGGCCGACACCATTCCTCCCATGGGCGTACAGCCCTACGGCTTCTTTGTCAAGATCGCCGGGGACATCAAAAAGGCTGTCAATGTACCGGTCAGCGCCGTGGGTCGTATCGTGGACGCCGACATGGCTGCACGCGTCATCGAGAGCGGCATGGCCGACATAGTTGCCATGGGTCGCCCGCTGCTGGCAGACCCCGACTGGGGCACCAAGATCGCTGCCGGGAAGGCCTGCGATATCCGCCGCTGCATCAGCTGCAACAAGGGCTGCACCGATGCCATCCAGAACCGCCAGTTCCTCTCCTGCGTGCTGAACGCGGAGAACGGCTACGAGAACACCCGCAGCATCCAGCCCGCAGCGCAGAAAAAGAAGATTGCCGTCCTCGGCGGCGGCCCTGCCGGTCTGGAAGCAGCCCGTGTGGCAGCGCTGCGCGGCCATGACGTGACCCTGTTTGAAAAGACCACCACTCTGGGCGGTCAGCTGAACATTGCCTGCGTGCCTCCCCGCAAGGAGGAGATGCGCCGTGCCGCACAGGATCTGATCCACGCAGTCTGCAACGCCGGTGTGCACCTGTGCATGGGTCAGACCCGCACCGCAGAGCAGCTGAAGGATGCCGGCTTCGAGGCTGTCATCAACGCTGTGGGCGCACACAGCGCCGCACCCCGCATCCCCGGCATCGACAGCGTGAACGTTGCCGACGCGTGGAAGGTGCTGGCCGGTGAGCAGCAGGTGTACGGCACGGTTGCCGTCATCGGCGGCGGCATGGTAGGCTGCGAGACCGCAGAGTATCTGGCTGCCCGCGGCTGCAAGGTGTCCGTTATCGAGATGATGGACAAGATCGCCGCAGGCGAGAGCACCACCATTCTGCCCACCCTGCTGGAAAACTACAAGACCTACGGCGTGGAGCAGTACCCCAGCCACAAGGTCAAGGAGTTCCGCATGGACGCCGTCGTCTGCGAGAACAAGGACGGCGCAGAGGTGACCATCCCCTGCGATTACATTGTGCTGGCCATGGGCGCACGCTCCAACGAATTTGACGCTGCTGCGCTGGAGGCTGCCAGCATCCCGGTGTATTCCATCGGCGATGCCGCTGGTAAGGCTGCGGATATCTCCAACGCCATCCGCACCGGCTACGATACCGCCTGCCAGCTGTAAAACAATAATATCGTTCTATTTGTGGGTCAGAAACGCCTGTGGGCGCTTCTGACCCACTTTTTTACCCTCTCAGGCGCTCCCGCGCCAGCTTCCCCGAAGGGGGTAGCCAAGGTTTAAAGCCCGTTGCTAAAGTATTAGGCGCAATGAGAAAGCTTCCGATGGTGCTCTTGCCTCTCCCTTTGGGAGAGGTGGCATCGCGCAGCGATGACGGAGAGGGCGCACGCCGCTGAACTCCCCCAGTCGCCTATGGCGACAGATTCCCCTTTTTGTCACCTGCGGCGACATCTTCCCCCGGCCGGGGGAAGTCGTCCTCTGAGATGGGGCCTTTGGCATGACGGTATAGTTTCCGGCTAAAGCGCAAAGCTTGCGGGCGCGTCAGAGGCTCCCTCCTAGAGGGAGCTGGCAAAGCTGTCAGGCTTTGACTGAGGGAGTTCGTTCCAAACCCTTCCCGTGAAAATGGAATACCGGAGCGTCCGCAGACGCTCCGGTATTCCGAAATTATAAAATAATTTTTCCGCTGAATATGGCCAGAGTGCAACGACGACGACCGCCGCCAGTGGCGGAAACAGGGAGGAGTTGTTGGGGCAGCGGCCAGCAAAACGCAAGTGCCGCCCAAGGCACGATGCGGATGCTGGGTGCCGCAACCCGATGGCGGCGGCCACTCCAAATCGTCCCACATAAAAAGGCTGCTGCACAGTGCTTTGTGCAGCAGCCTTAAATATTTTACGTTTACAACAGATCAGATGCTGAACTGCACGGCGCAGAAAGCGGCATAGATGCACAGCAGTGCAATGCCCTGCGGGCGGCTCAGCTTGCCCTTGATCAGAGCGGGCACGGTGAGCAGCAGCATCACGGCAAACATGACCGGGATATCCATCACCAGCGAGGCGTTCATACCTGCGATGGTGGAGTTCTGCGGGATGCTGAAGGGTGCCAGCGTAACGGACACGCCGCTGACCAGCACCAGATTGAACACGTTTGCACCGATGACGTTGCCCAGCGACAGCGCGCCGTGGCCCTTAGCCAGCGAGGTGATGGCAGTGACCAGCTCCGGCAGCGAGGTGCCCAGTGCCACAAAGGTCAGCGCAATGACCGACTCCGGCACGCCCAGTGCCTGCGCGATGAGGGTGCCGTTGTCCACCAGCAGGTCAGCGCCCACAGCAATGAGCACTGCGCCGATGGCCAGCAGCCCCAGCTCCTTGGCGAAGGGGCCTTCCTCAGCCTGCTCCTCCTCTTCCGGGGCGGGGGTGTTTTTCATAGCCAGCACGTTGCACACGATGTAAGCCACGAACATGGCCAGCAGGATCAGACCTACCGGGCGGGTGAAGGAGCCGGTGGTGTAGGCCACACCGGCATAGAAAGCGGCAGCCACAAAGAAGAAGGCCACCGGGGTGCGCAGGCTCTTGGGGTCAACCTTGCCCGGGCGCACCGCAATGGTGATGGCGGCGATCAGTGCAGAATTGCAGATGACCGAGCCGATGGCGTTGCCGTAGGCGATCTCGCCGTGACCGGTGAGGGCAGAGGTGGTGGACACCATGACCTCCGGCAGGGTGGTACCGATGGACACCACCGTGGCACCGATGAGCAGCTCCGGCACATGGAAGCGGCGGGCGATGCCGGTGGCACCGTCCACAAACCAGTCGCCGCCCTTGATCAGGCACAGCAGACCCACGATAAACAACAGAACAGGGATCAGCATAGTATTTCTCCTTTTTTTTAAATGATGGCAGCAGAGGCACAAAAAAAGACCTTTATCACATCTTGCCCGGAACGGGGAAATGTGATAAAAGTCTCAAGCATCCGGTGCTGCATCGGGCATTTCTGCCGGGACTGTCGCTGCAGCACAGCGCACCCGTTTTTCAACCAAGGTACGCCCCTTACTCCCTTTTATCCAGAGAATATTATACCTGTTTTCCGGCAAAAGCGCAAGGGGAAATATGGGATTTATTCTGCCTTGATCACTTTTTTGGCGTTGGGGTAAATGCGCTCCATGCGGGCATTGTCGAAATGCTCATCAAGGAACACTTCCAGCTGTCCGTTGGGCGCTTCGCCGCTGGTGCGGGCATCGTACCGCGCCAATGCCAGCGCGCTGGTAAGCATATTCACCGCCATGAACACCGCCAGCATTGCTGTCATCCACGGACGGATATGGCTGCGCACCTTTTTCATCAGCTTCAGCACCAACGGATAGCCGTAGCGCATCCATAGCACCGCCGCAATGCCCCAGAAAAAGCAGTACAGCAGGTTGATGCGCCCGCCCAGATTGAACTTGAACTTGCTGTAATCCCAGAACACGGTGCCGAACAGCAGCTCGGTAACGGCGCTGCACACATATTCATATACGCCGCCCAGCACCGTGCCGAAGGCGAAGAGATAGCGGTCGCTTTTTTCCTGATTCTGCCGCAGCAGCACGGTAGCCATAGCCAGCGCCAGACCCCACACCACGCTGAAAGGCCCCCACACCAGACTGGAGCGGCTCATCCATACCCCAGCGGTCAGGCGGCAGAACACGGTCTCCACCATATCGCCCAGAAACGCCCCGATGACGAACAGCCACAGCAGGTCTGCCGCGCTGAGGAAGTCGGCCTGCCCCTTCTGCACCGCCGTGGGCTGCTGCCGGGCGGCCTCCGGGTAGGCGCGCTGGATACGCTTTTCCACATACACGGCAATGCGGCGGCGCAAGGTGTCGGAGCGCGCCTCCAGTTTCTGGTTCAGCTGTTCCAGCACCGGGTGCTGCGCCGCATACCGCCCCACCAGAACCGCCGAGCCCAGCTGGTCCAGCGCCGCGATGCCCAGCGCCGTCCACACCAGCGGATGCAGCAGCCACCCCGGCACAAGGGCACACAGCCGCAGCAGCAGCCCGTTGCCCCAAAGCACGGTCACCATGCCCAGCGCGCCCCACAGCACCGAGTACTGCAGGCAGACGTAGCCATTCAGGTTGAACTTTTTATCGGAGTAATCCCACCATTTGCGATTGTGCAGCCGCTCCAGCAGCTTTGCCGTGAGCCACTCCACCACGGTAGCCGTAAGCATACAGGCCACAAACAGCACCACCGGCTTTGTGCGCATATCTGCAAAGCCCACTGCCATCAGGATGGCCGTGGTGCCGTACACAAAGCAGAACGGCCCCGCCGCCATGCCGCGGTTTGCAAACCGCTTGCCCCGGAAGGTAGCCACCACGGTCTCCCCTACCCACCCAAGGAAGGAATAGACCAAATACAGCACGCCCAGCGTATAGAAGTTCAGTGTCATCGCGCTTTCCTCGCCTTCTGTTTTTATGCTCTGATTGTACTCGCTTGCGCCGGTTTATACAAGAGGACAGCAGAAAAATGTTACAATTGGCGCGGGATTTCATTTTACGAACGCATCATTCCGCTAAAAAAGCCGCTGCACAAACACGGTGCAGCGGCTCTCGGAGTTTATTTATAATGGATTACAGCTGGCTCTTATACAGCTCCACGATTTCCTCCACGCTGGTGTCGCGGGGGTTGCCGGGACGGCAGGCGTCTGCAAAAGCGGACTCGGCGAGGAACTGGATGTCCTCTTCCTTCAGGATGCCGTGCAGGTTTGCGGGGATGCCCACGTCTGCGCTCAGCTGCTTGACGGCAGCGATGGTAGCATCAGCGGCTTCCACATCGTTCATCTCGTCAATGCCCATAACGCCCATGGCCTTACCCACGGCGCGGTAGCGTTCGCCGGCAACGCTCTTGTTGTACTCCAGACCCACCGGCAGCAGGATGGCGCAGGCCACACCGTGGGGGGTGTCATACAGGGCAGACAGGCCGTGTGCCATGGAGTGGACAATGCCCAGACCCACGTTGGAGAAGCCCATACCGGCGATGTACTGGCCCAGAGCCATGCCCTCGCGGCCCTCCGGGGTGTTCTGCACAGCGCCGCGCAGGCTCTGGCTGATGAGCTTGATGGCTTCCAGATGGAACATATCGGAGATGACGCAGTGGCCCTTGGTGATGTAGCCCTCGATGGCGTGGGTCAGCGCATCCATACCGGTGGCGGCGGTCAGACCCTTGGGCATGGAGGACATCATATCGGGGTCAACCACAGCGATCTCGGGGATATCGTTGGTATCCACGCAGACGAACTTGCGCTTTTTCTCCACATCGGTGATGACGTAGTTGATGGTGACCTCGGCAGCAGTACCGGCGGTGGTGGGCACTGCAATGGTGAACACCGCGTGCTTCTTTGTGGGGGCAACGCCTTCCAGAGAGCGGACGTCCGCAAACTCGGGGTTATTGATGATGATGCCGATGGCCTTTGCGGTATCCATGGAGGAGCCGCCGCCAATGGTCACGATGCAGTCAGCCTCGGCAGCCTTGAAGGCAGCCACGCCGTCCTGTACGTTGGCGATGGTGGGGTTGGGCTTGATCTCGCTGTAAACAGCGTAGGCAAAGTTTGCGGCATCCAGCAGGTCGGTGACCTTTTTGGTAACGCCAAACTTGATCAGGTCGGGGTCGGAGCAGACGAAAGCCTTCTTGTAGCCACGGGCGGTCAGCTCGGGAACGATGTTCTCGATAGCACCGTGGCCGTGGTAGGAGATGGTATTCAGAACAATGCGGTCAGCCATAATACAAATCCTCCAAATCTGTTTGCAGCCGCCTTTCCGGCGGCGTTCCTCTACGTTTCAGCATAGCACATCGTCAAAAAATTTGCAATGTAAAATTGTTTAAATTTGTAGTATATTTTTATACTTGTGTATTATTTTCTATCATCTTTGTCTGTTTTCCGGCATTATTATCCCCTGCAAAAAAACAATCCTTGCCAAATTGCCGTGCCTGTGTTATACTATTTTAGCAACCTTTGCTGGTGTGGCGCAATGGCAGCGCAACTGATTTGTAATCAGTGGGTTGCAGGTTCAACTCCTGTCACCAGCTCCAAGAAAAATCCTGCGATATACCGCTAGAATAGCGGCGTGTATCGTGGGATTTTTGCTTTTATATGTGTTGTGAAATGCCTGAAATTATGTCATAATCCAACAAACAAGCTAACAAATCCGTATTTTATCTTCTTTATATCACACTTTTTAACACACTTCTGCGTCACTCGCGTTGTCAGGTACTGCCCGGGGCAACGATCAGCAGCGCTAAAAGGCGTTTAAGGTGTTCCCCCGCAAACAATTTTGGTGTATAATGGTAAAAACGCACCCATATTAAAGGAGGAACCAAGCATGATCCAATTCGGTCTACGTCTGCACGATGCAGAAAAGCTGCCCATTGAACAGGTGCTGCCGCTGGTACGCCAGAAGGGCTTTTCCTGCGTGCATCTGGCACTGAGCAAATCCCTGAAGGAGGTGCCCAACACCCCCTCTGCCCTCACCCCCGGCTACGCGGCCTATCTGCGCCGCCTGTTTGCCAAAAACGAGCTGGACATTGCGGTGCTGGGCAACTACCTGAATCTGGCGCACCCGGATGCGGCTGCCCTGCACGCCATTCAGGAAAAGTACTATGCGCATATCCGCTTTGCCAGCCTGCTGGGCTGCGGCATGGTGGGCACCGAGACCGGTGCACCCAACGCGGAGTACAAGTTCTGCCCGGAGTGCCGCAGCGATGCCGCCCTTGCTACCTTTATCAAGAACTTCAAGCCGGTGGTGCGCTGCGCCGAGCAATACGGCGTGACCATTGCCATTGAGCCGGTGGTCAGACACATTGTGTATGACGCCCGCCGCGCCCGCACCGTGCTGGACGAGATCGGCAGCCCCAATCTGCAGATTCTGCTCGACCCGGTGAACCTTTTGAACATGGAAAACGTGGACCAGCGGGAGGAAGTGTTCGCCGAGACCATTGAGCTGCTGGGCAAGGATGTGGCCATGATCCACTTCAAGGACTTTTTGCTGCAGGACGCCGACGGGCAGCTGGCTGCCACCGGTGCCGGACAGGGCGGTATGGGCGACTACCGCACCATTCTGCGGTTTGTCAAGGAACAGAAGCCCTATGTGTTCGCCACCTTGGAGAACACCACCCCGGAAAACGCAGTCCAGTGCCTGCAATATCTGCAAAAACAGTATGACGAGTGCTGATAACAAATTGAACTGCACGCTGCTATCCGCAGCAGCTGGTGTTTTCATAGTATGAAAAAAGTCTGAACCGGTGGCTCATGCCTCAGTTCAGACTTTTTTGTTATTCTATGCCTTTATCTGCCAGCGGCAAAGGCTCAGGTCTTCACAGCCTGAAAGCTGATCTGCTCAATGGCCTCGTTGAGAATACTAAAATTGAGAATTATTTGTCAATTTTCGGAAGGTGCGGAGTAGTCACCCCTGCCCCCCTAATGAAAGCAAAACGGCCTGAGCCCTGTACCATACAGGATCCAGACCGTTCCGATTGCTTTACTTCTGCTCTTTGTCCACTACCTGGATCTTGCCCTTCTTCCACAGCACATAGGAAGTCAGGATGCCGATGGGCAGCATCACGATGATAAAGATGCCCACAAGCCCGCCCAGCACGGAGCCATAGCCTGCAAGACGTGCGGCGAGGGAGAGCACCGTCATGATGATCAGCACCGGAAGCACCCCCTTGATGCCACCCTTGACCACCTTGCTGCCGCTGGACGAGCTGGCGAACAGACCCAGCGCCATGGAGCCGAACAGGGCCGGCAGCAGGTAGCCGGAGGCTGTCTTGACGGCGGGCAGCTCGAATACCGGGCTGATGAAGGAGGCGCACACCGCTGCCAGCGTCAGGATGGCAATCGTCATCAGGGAGGAGACCGCAACAGCCACCGAGGCTATGGCCTCACCCTCCGGGGCGGCGGGTGTGATCCATCAGCAGCGAGACTTTGTGCTCCGGGTCGCCGCCCACAAACCGTGCCATGTTCCGCAGGTTGTTGTGATCCATGGCGATAAAATAATCGTAAGTCTCGTAGTCCCGCCGGGTCATCTGCCGGGCGGTCTTGCCCGCGCAGGAGATGCCGTGCTCCGCCAGCTTGCACCGGGCAGGCGGATAGACCGGGTTGCCGATCTCCTCGGTGCTTGTGGCAGCCGAGGCAATTTCAAACTGCGCGGAAAGCCCGGCCTTTTCCACTAAGTCCCTCATCACAAATTCCGCCATGGGGCTGCGGCAGATATTGCCGTGGCAAACAAACAACACCTTTTTCATCTTACTCCCCCAGCACCTCACCCAGTGCCAGCACAGCGTTACGGACGCACTCCGGGCAGGGGCACAGCGGTGCACCGGTCTCCACACCCTTCAGGTCTTTACAAATGGTAGCGCCGCATTTTTCCTGAAAGTTCTGCAGCAGTTCCTTGGAAATGCGGGGCGTGCCCTTGCCGTCGGTGGCAGCACCTGCCACCATCACTGCGCCGATGAGTGCGCCGCAGGTGCTTTCCATGCAGCCCATACCGGCGGCATAGCCTGCGCCCAGCTTCATCAGGGTGTCGGCATCCACCGGCAGCTTATCCTCAAATGCTTTCAGCACCGCCTGCGCGCAGTTGCACTGTCCGGCAGCTTTCCATGCGGCAGCCTGTGCTGCCCGTTCTTTGATGTTCATTTCACAGTCCTCATCTTTCTTTGATCCGTTCCGGTTCATTGCGTTCAGTATACCACGCTTTTCCCCTGCGGAAAAGATTCCGCCTCCATAAAGCCCTATTTCCGGGATCAGTTCCTACACCACCACATACAGTATGGCTCCGGCAAAAAGGTCAAGAACCTTTGTTCACCTTGTGCCCTCCTGCGGCTTCAACGCACTTTTGCGGTATTGCAGAGGGCTTTGCCCGGTGGCTTTTGCAAAGCGGGTGGAAAAATTGCTGGCATCCCCAAAGCCTACCTTCTGTGCAATTTCGCCGACGCTGTGGTCGGTGAGAACCAGCAGTTCCTTTGCCTGCGTGATACGGAAGTTGACGAGGTAGTTGTAGGGCGTTGTGCCCATATACCGCCGGAACAGCCGCAGAAAGTAGCTTTTGCTCATGTGGGCATCGGCCAGCAGGTCAGCAAGAGAAAGTTCTTTCTGGTAATTCTTTCGCAGGGTTTCCGCAGCCTGCAAAATGACCTGCCGCGCGCTGGTGGTTTCAGCTTCTGCAAGAATGCTCCGGGCGCACAGCGCCAGCATCTCGTGCAGCGCCAGCCCGGTGGTCACCATGCTGTCCACGGTGCTGTGCTCCATCTGCCCTAAAAGCATTTCAAAATATTCCTGCATCTTGACCCCGGTGAGCTGCACCGGGGTCAGTTTTTTGCCAGGAAGCAGCAGCGGCTCCATGGCAGCCACCCCTGCGCCGTCCAGATGCACCCAATAATGATGCCAGCAGCTTTGCCCCGGGGCGGTGCAGTAGCTCTGTGGGGTGCGGCAGTTCAGCAGCAGCGCCTGCCCGGTGCTGAGCACCACATGGCTTTCCCCCTGCTCAATCAGCCCTGCACCCCGGAGGGTATAAAACAGGATGTAACTTTCCTTATCTGTCCGGGCGGTGGAAAAATGCTGCTGGGCGTAAAACACTCCCGCCTCGGTGCAGTAGTAGGGCTGTGCCAGCTCTGCTTCGCTGGGGGTAGTGCGTTTCCATACACTCTCCGGGGTCACATCCATGTTGTAGGTCAGCATTTTCCGTTTCCTCTCTTTCCACATTCAGTATAGCGCACCGCTCTTTGCAGCGCAAGAGTAGACTTTTCACAAAGAATGCGTCACCTTTGCGGATGGAATTGCGAGCATCATGCCGCTATACTGGTAGCAGTCAAAGCCACACAGGAGGCGCATTATGCAAAAGAACTATCTTGCTATCGACATTGGTGCATCCAGCGGGCGGCACATTGTGGGATGGATGGAGAACGGCGTTCTCCGCACCGAGGAAGTGTATCGTTTTCCCAATAGCGTCCAGCGGGTGGACGGTCATCTGGAATGGGACATTGACAGCCTGTTTGCCAACGTGAAGCAGGGCATCCGGGAAGCCTTTGCAAAATATCCGAATATCGAGAGCCTTTCCATTGATACATGGGCCGTTGATTATGTGCTGCTGAAAAACGATCAGCCGATTTATCCGGTCTACACTTACCGCGACAGCCGGACGCAGGCGGTCATTCCCAAAGTACACAGCATCCTGCCCTTTGAACAGCTTTACCAGCGCACCGGCATCCAGTTCCAGCCCTTCAACAGCATTTATCAGCTGTACGCTGACAAAAAAGCCGGACGGCTGACAGAGGCCGAGGACTTTTTGATGATCCCGGAATATCTGCTGTGGAAACTGTGCGGCGTGAAAGCCCGCGAGTACACCAATGCCACCTCCACCGGCCTTGTGAATGCTCAGACCGGGGAATATGACCCGGAAATTTTGCAGGCGCTTGGCCTGCCGGAAACGATGTTCCCCAAGCTGACGGCTCCCGGTACGGTGCTGGGCCCGTTGAAGGCGGACATTGCCGCCGAGGTGGGCGGGCAGACCAAGGTGGTGCTGTGCGCCACCCACGACACCGCCAGCGCCGTGGAGGGCATCCCCATGGAGCAGGGCGATGCACCGTTCCTCTCTTCCGGCACATGGAGTTTGCTGGGGGTCAAGCTGGCAAAGCCCATCACCAACCCGGAAAGCTGCCGCGCAAACTTTACCAACGAGGGCGGCGTGGGCTACATCCGCTACCTGAAAAACATCATGGGGCTGTGGATCATCCAGTGTGTGCAAAAACAGCTGGGCATCTCCTTTGCCGAGATGGTGGAGCTGGCCAAGACCAGCCCCTATACCCGCATTTTTGATGTAAACGCAGCCCGTTTCTCCGCGCCGCAGGACATGCGCGCGGAAATCAGAGCCGCTCTTACCGAGACCGGTGAAGCCCCTGCCACGGATGCCGACCTTATCAACAGCATCTACCATTCGCTGGCGTACTGCTACGGGGAAGCTTTCCGGGAGCTGGAAGCCCTCACCGGCCAGCACTGGGATAAGCTCTACATCGCAGGCGGCGGCGCAAAGAACGCTACCCTGAACGAGCTGACCGCTCACTATACCGGAAAACAGGTGGTGGCGCTGCCCATCGAGGCCACCGCCATCGGCAATTTGAAGATTCAGATGAGCATTTCTGAAGGAGGAACCGTATGAGTTACGCAGAAGCAAAAGCCCGCTACACCGCCATTGGCGTGGACACCGAAGCTGCCATTGCCCGGTTAAAGACCGTGCCCATTTCTCTGCACTGCTGGCAGGGAGATGATGTCCGGGGCTTTGATACCGACCCCACCAAGCCCCTGACCGGCGGCATCCAGACCACCGGCAACTACCCCGGTCGTGCCCGCACCCCGGAGGAACTGATGGCAGATATGGACAAGGTGCTGTCCCTCTGCCCCGGCACCAAAAAGATCAACCTCCATGCCTCCTACGCCATTTTTGACGAGGAAAACCCGTGGGTAGACCGGGACAAACTGGAGCCCAAGCACTTCAAAAAATGGGTGGATTTCTGCAAGGCAAGAGGGCTGGGCGCAGACTTTAACCCCACCTTTTTCTCCCACCCCAAGTGCGACCCGCTGACCCTTGCCAGCCCCAATGAGGAGACCCGGAAATTCTGGGTGGAACACGGCAAGGCCTGCATCCGCATCAGCCAGTATCTGGCCGAGGAGCTGGGGCAGCCCTGCACCATGAACATCTGGACGGGCGACGGCTTTAAGGACGTACCGGCGGATCGCAAAGGCCCCCGGGACCGCTACAAGGCCAGCATCGACGAGATTTTGAGCGAGCCTTACGACTTCAAGCTGGTGAAGCCCTGCATCGAGAGCAAGGTGTTCGGCATCGGTGTGGAGGCGTACACCGTGGGCAGTGCCGAGTTTGCCCTGAGCTACGCCGCCTTCAACCGGGAAAAGTGCATTCCGCTGATGGACAACGGCCACTACCATCCCACCGAAGTGGTCAGCGACAAGATTCCTGCCCTGCTGGCCTTCTTCCCGGAGATCGCCCTCCACGTCACCCGCCCCATCCGCTGGGACTCCGACCATGTGGTGCTGTTTGACGATGAAACGAAGGAGATCTGCAAGGAGATCGTGCGCTGCGGCGGTCTGGACGGCCGGGTGAACATTGCACTGGATTACTTTGATGCTTCCATCAACCGCATTTCCGCATGGACGGTGGGCTTCCGCAACGTGGAAAAGGCGCTGCTGTCTGCCCTGTGCACCCCGCACACGGCGCTGAAGGAGCTGCAGGACACCAACCAGTTCACCGAGCTGATGGTGCGGCAGGAGGAGCTGAAGACCCTGCCCTTTGGCGAGGTCTGGGACGAATACTGCCGCCGGAACGGTGTGCCGGTGGACGGCGTATGGTTTGAGGAAGTAAAGAAATACGAGCAGAACGTGCTGAGCAAGCGCATTTGAATGAGAGAGGTTTTTGAAGATGGGTATTCTGGATATTGAAATTGTCAAAGGTTTTATGCGGATGTGCAACGATGGCTGGCTGCAGGGCTGGCACGAGCGCAACGGCGGCAACCTGACCTACCGCATGAAGGAAGAGGAAGTGGCGCAGTGCCGCCCCTTCTTTGACCCGCAGCCCCGCGAATGGGTGAACATGGGCGTACAGGCGGACAATCTGGCGGGCGAGTATTTCATCACCACCGGTTCCGGCAAGTTTTTCCGCAACGTAGAGCCGGACCCCGTCCATAGCATCGGCATCGTGGAGATCAACGACAAGGGCGACAGCTGGCGCATCGTCTGGGGCTTGGAGGGCGGCGCAAAGCCCACCAGTGAGTTCCCCAGCCACTTTATGAACCACAGTGTCCGCAAAGCCGCCACCAATGGCGCAAACCGCGTTATCTACCACTGCCACGCCACCAACGTCATTGCCCTGACCTACATTCTGCCCCTGACCGACCGGGATTTCACCCGTGCGTTGTGGCAGAGCGCCACCGAGTGTCCGGTGGTGTTCCCGGAGGGCGTGGGTGTCTGCCCGTGGATGGTGCCCGGCGGTGCAGACATTGCCATGGCCACCAGCGAGCTGATGAAAACCTATCAGGCTGCCATCTGGGCACAGCACGGTCTGTTTGCCTCCGGCCCGGACTTTGACATCACCTTTGGTCTGGCCCACACCATCGAAAAGAGTGCCGAAATTTACGTCAAGGTGCTCTCCATGGGCGGCGGCATCATCCGGCAGACCATCACCGATGACGACCTGCGCGCCATTGCCCGCGACTTTGGTGTGACCCTGAACGAGAAGTTCCTCAACTGAGCCATCTTTCTCCATTCTTCTTCATCATAGCAGAACAGGCATCCTGCCCGATACCGCCAAACGGTAACGCAGGATGCCTGTTCTGCTTTATGTTTCCCGGAATTCCATGGGCGTTTTTCCGGTGACCTGCTGAAAGACTGCGCTGAAATAATTGCGGGTGGCAAAGCCAAGCTGCTCGGAAATTTCCCGGACGCTGAGCGGTGTACTTTTCAGCAGAACTTTCGCACGTTCGACCTTTGCAAACTTTACATAGTTCGTGACACTCAGACCGGTTTCTTCCTTGAATTTGTGGGTGAGGTAATATTCCGTGTAGCCCACCAGCACGGCAAGATCTTCCGCTACGATCTTTTTGTCCAGATTCATCTCGATATAATCCACACATTTCTGGATCTGCATACTGAGGTTTGGGTTCGTCCGGTGCTTGTGGACCCGCCGGATAAAGTCGTCGTACATCATCATTGCAAGGGGGGCCAGCTCATCCAGCGATTTTGCCGCTTCTGCCGCCTGAATGTAGCTGTCCCCAAGCGAATATGCCTCCTCCGGGGAGAGCCCGCCCTCAATGGCGGCACGGCAGACCAGAGAGGTGAACACGATGATGGAGGTCTTGCTCTGGCGTAGCACATCGCTGCTCTGCACCGGTACACCTGCACTTATGCTCATACAGTTGGAAAGCGCCTGCTTGTAATTCATATCTCCGGTGCGGACCATCTGCAGCATTCCCTGCTCTGCCATCCAGACTTTATACCGGTCGTGGGGGATGGCAGAGCTTTCCAGCCGCTCCTCCTGTGCTGTGCTACTGTTGACACAGCTCAGTTCCAACCGCTGCCCGGTCAGGCAGTAGTGCATCATCAGCAGATAGCGGTATATAATGGTGTTTTGCAGGGCAGGAACTTTTTCAAGGGCTTTGTAAAGTTGGATCGTCCATGCCACACTGATCTCCAGCTTGCTGTAATATTTCAGCCCGTCCTCGATCCCGCGCATTGTCACATCCCGATGGAACACCGGCCCGATGACCCAGACACGCTTCAGTTTTCCCTCTTCCTTTTCAAAGGCTGCGCCCCACAAAAGACCCAGAGCCGTCCCCAAGGTAACGGGCACATCGTCCCGGTTCCCATGCTCCAGCATCCGCTGTTTGCAGCCGAACAGCTCAAATGCGCTGGCAAGAAAGGCCTCGTCCGGGCAGTTGCTCCGTAGTAGCTTTCCCTTTGCATCATAGCACCATGTATAAACATTGCCGCCGCACTGGACAAGCTCGGAAAACAGCATCATATTCTGGAGAACATCCATGTGTAACCCCTCCGGCTTATTGACTCATTGATAGAAATAGTATATCATACTTTCGTCGTTTTTTCTACCGATGCCCGGAGCCCCCTCTCAAGCTCCGCAATACTCCCCCAGCACCGCAAGGCTGGGCTTTGCGGTCCGCTCCATGGTTTCACGGTTCACGGCGATCAGGCCGAACTGCATGGCATAGCCCTTCTGCCACTCAAAGTTGTCCATCAGGCTCCAATGGAAGTAGCCCTTCACCGGGATGCCGTCGGCAATGCAGTGCTGCACGCCGTCCAGTGCCTGCCGGATAAACGCCACACGGCGGGTGTCATCGGCGGTGGCAATGCCGTTTTCGGTCACGATCAGATCACCCTTGAACGCTTCTGCCACCTTGCGGAGGACGTGTTCCAGTGCCTGCGGATAGACCTCGTAATCCATCTGGGTCAGCTCTGCGCCCTCCGGTGCCGGCAGCTGCCCCTGCGGGCCGTAAAGGGTGCGGGTGTAGTTCTGCACACCAAGGAAATCATCCTCTTTGATGTAGGGCAGATAATGGGTGAATTCCTCCTGCCATGCGGCCTCGGCAAAGGCTTCGCCGCCGGGCTGTGCCTGCAAATCGTGGAGCGAAAGGGTCAATCCCACCTTGACCTGCGGGCAGATGGCCTTGATGGCATCCCGTGCGGCTGCATGGGCGCGCAGCACCAGCAGATCGCCCTCCGGGGTGCGCTCGCTGACAAAGATCTGCGGCTGGGGTGTGCCGAACACCTGCGCGTTCTCCATGGCAGCATACTTCATGTTTTCCATCATCTTCTGGAAGTTCATGCCCACCTGCACCGTGCCCTCGGCAGACTTTCCGGCAGCAGCGGCATTCTTGGCTGCCTGTTCTGCCATCAGGCGGAACCGCTTGGAAATGGCGGCCAGCTGCAAGCCCATATTCGCTTCGTTGATGGTGCAGACATAATGCAGCTCGCTGCCCAGCTGCTCCATGACAAAGGCTGCATAGTGCTTAAAGTCCTCGACCGTGGATTCTGCCTCCCAGCCGCCCTTACAGATGAGCCACTTGGGGCTGGTGAAGTGCAGCAGGGTGACGATGGGCTCTACGCCGTGTGCCTTGCAGCAGGCGATCACCTTGCGGTAGTGTTCAATGGCTTCCGGATTGAACGTTCCTTCCTCCGGCTCCACCCGTGCCCACTCGATGGAAAAGCGGTAGGCGTTCAGCCCGGCATCGGCCAGCAGCTTAATATCTTCTTCGTACCGATGATAATGGTCGCAGGCAATGCCGCTGGGCTCCGTAAAGCTGGAATGGGGCAGCTGCTCCTGTGCCCAGTAGTCGCTGTTGGTATTGTTACCCTCTACCTGATGGGCTGCTGTTGCAGCACCGATGAAAAAGCCTTTTTCAAATTTCTGCATGATGATTCTCCTTTTTATTCAGAAGCCGTGTTTTCTCTGTGCCTATTGTAACAGGTCTGTGCGGAGCAAAAAGGATAATTTTTCACGTTATTGGTAAATTTTTCGTCGAGTGGTCAGAACTGCGCGAATTTTTATCCTTAATTCCAATTTTTTGTCTGGCAGTACCTATTGCATTCTGTTATTCTGGTGTCAAGAAAAGCGGAACCCGTTTCACACAAAAAGGAGGAAAAATCATTATGTTCCAAAAGAAACCCAGCGCCAGTGAGGTAGACGGCGTCCAGTACCGCCGCGCCAAAACCTGGCAGATCATCTGCTACGCCTGCAACGCCTTTGTGGGCATGAGCGTCTATTCCCTGATCGGTATGGCAAGTTATTCTGCCAGTATCGGCTACGGCATCACTACTGCAACCGTCGGCATCATCCTGATGCTGGCCCGCATTCTGGACGGCTTCACCGACCCGCTGCTGGCATTCGTCTACGACCGCGTCAACACCCGTTTCGGTAAGCTGCGCGTTCTGCTGATCAGCGGCTACCTGATCGAGGCAGTCGGCCTGCTGTGCATGTTCAACCTGTGCTCCAGCAAGGGCTTCGGCCTGCCGGTGTTTGCCCTGACCTACATTATCTACATCATCGGCTACACCGTCACCAACATGACCGCCCAGACCCTGCCTGCCATCATGACCAACGATCCCCGGCAGCGTCCCACCATCGGTGTCTGGACCACTGCACTGAACTACGCCGTGCCCATGGGCATGAGTATGCTGATCTACACCGTCATCCTGCCCAAGTGCGGCGGCACCTTTAATCAGGACTTCCTCAGCACCGTCTGCACCATCGTCCTGATCATTGCCGGCATCGGCACCCTGATCGTCTGCGCTGGCATCTCCGCTTACGACAAGCCCGAAAACTTTGATAGCATCAGTAAAAATCACGAACCGCTGAAGGTTGCGGATATTCTTGAGGTGCTCAAGCACAACAAGCCCCTGCAGTGCTACATTGCCTCCAACGCTTCCGATAAGCTGGCTCAGCAGGTAGGCAGTCAGGCCATCATCAACACGATGCTGAACGGCATCCTCATCGGCAACATGGGTCTTGCTACCACCCTTAGCATGATCAGCATGGTTCCCTCCATCTTCTTTGCAGCCTTCGGCGCAAAGTATGTGGGCAAAAAAGGCAGCAAGAAGGGCATCGTGACCTGGACCTGCATCAGCATGACCATCACCACTGTGCTGATCCTGTTCTTCATCTTTACCGATACTCGTCAGATCGGTGTGATCGGCAGCTGGAACATGATCGTTTACGTCCTGCTGACCCTGCTGCAGAACGGCTCCAACATGTGCATCACCACCTCCAACAACTCTTACATGGCTGATACCATCGACTACGAGCTGGACCGCAGCGGCCGTTACATTCCGGCGGTTGTCTCCGGCACTTACAGCCTGATCGACAAGCTCATCACCTCGGTGGCTGCTGTCATCGCCACCGGTGCGGTAGCCGTTCTGGGCTACACCACCACCATGCCTCAGCCCACGGATGCCTACACCTCCGGCATCTTCTGGATGACCCTTGCCATCAAGTACGGTCTGCCGATGCTGGGCTGGGTCGTCACCCTGCTCGCCATGGTGGGCTGCCCCCTGACCAAGGAGGAAATGGTCAACGTCCAGAAGCGCATCGCAGATAAAAAAGACGCTCTTCGCCGTGAAGTAATTGCAGAACATATGCAGTAACACCCTGCAAAGACCGAAAAGGCTCATACGCTCTTTCGGTTTTTGCTGATTCTATCCATCTTTTATAAATATAAAGTATAAATATAAAGGAGTTTTTACCATGAGCAAGACCATCCTGCTGAATCATAGCGACTGGCATTTTACCAAGGAGAACCCCGGCATCCCCACCGCTGTTATGGGTGAGGCCATCGCCCTGCCCCACACATGGAACGCGGTGGACGGTCAGGACGGCGGCAACGATTACTACCGCGGCACCTGCTGGTATACGCTGGCACTGGAAAAGCCCGCCATCCCGGCAGGCGGCAAGGCTGTTTTGCAGCTGGACGGCGCAGCCATGACCGCCGCCGTTTACCTGAACGGGGAAAAGTTGGCCGAGCACAAGGGCGGCTACTCTACCTTCCGGGTGGACCTGACCGACCACCTGAAAGACGAGAACCTGCTGGCCATCAGCGTGGACAATTGCGACAACGACACCGTGTATCCCCAGAAAGCCGATTTTACCTTCTACGGCGGCATTTACCGGGATGTGACCCTGCACATCGTTCCCGCAGAGCACTTTGCCCTACCCGCTAATGGTGCCCCGGCGCTGAAGGTAACCCCTATCGTCACCGACCTTGCCGCCAAGACCGTTGAAGTTACTTTGGAAGCTACCGTGGTCGGCACACAGAGCGTATCCTTTGCGCTGGAAGGCCAGAACATCGCTGCCCCGGTGGAAGACGGCACCGCAAAGGCGGTTTTCACCCTGCACAATGCCCATCTGTGGGATGGCGTGGAGGACCCCTTCCTCTACACCGTATCTGCCAAGCTGGACAATGGCGAGGAGACCTCCGCTCGGTTCGGCTGCCGGAAATTTGAGTTTGACCCCCAGAAGGGCTTTATCCTGAACGGCCGCAGCTATCCCCTGCGCGGCGTTTCCCGCCATCAGGACCGTAAGGGTATGGGCAATGCCCTGACCAAAGAAATGATGGAGGAGGATATCTCCATCATTCTGGAAATGGGCGCCAACACCATCCGGCTGGCACACTATCAGCACGCACCGTATTTCTACGACCTGTGTGATGAAAAGGGTCTTGTCATCTGGGCAGAGATCCCCTACATCACCATGCACATGACCAACGGCCGTGCCAACACCCTGACCCAGATGGAAGAGCTGATCGTCCAGAACTACAACCACCCCTGCATTGCCGTGTGGGGCCTTTCTAACGAGATCACCGCCGCCTCTGCGGTCAACGAGGATCTGCTGGAAAACCACCGTCTGCTGAACGAGCTGGCGCACAAGCTGGACCCCACCCGCAAGACCACCATGGCAAACGTGTTTATGCTGGAGACCACCAGTCCTATTCTGGAAATTCCCGATGTGAACAGCTACAACCTCTACTTCGGCTGGTATCTGGGGGACCTTGAGCAGAACGACGAGTTCTTTGACAAATACCATACCGATTACCCTGACCGCTGCATCGGCTTTTCGGAGTATGGCGCAGATGCCAACCCCCAGTACCAGAGCAGCCACCCGGAAAAAGGCGACTACACCGAGAGCTACCAGTGCGTTTACCACGAGCACATTGCTAAGATGATTGCCGACCGTCCTTGGCTGTGGGCGACCCATGTGTGGAACATGTTCGACTTTGCCGCCGATGGACGCGATGAGGGCGGCAAGCATGGCGAGAACCAGAAGGGACTTGTCACCTTTGACCGCAAGATCAAAAAAGACCCCTTCTATCTCTACAAGGCCTATTGGAGCAAGGAGCCGTTCGTGCACCTGTGTGGCAGCCGCTATGTGGACCGCGCCGAGGATGTGACCGAGATCAAGGTCTACTCCAATCTGCCGGAGGTCTCGCTGTACAAGGACGGTCAGCTGGTGGAGACCAAGCAGGGCGACAAGGTGTTCACCTTCCAGCTGCCCATTACCGGCAAGCACAGCATTGAGGCACGCTCCGGTGAGCACAGCAGCGTGATCCTGGTGAACAAGGTGGACGCCCCCAACCCGGATTACGCCATGGACAACCGCAAGAACGTGACCAACTGGTTTGACGGCGAGCTGGACGAAAGCTGCTGGTCGGTCAAGGACAACATGGCTGCCGCCATGGCAGACCCGAAAGCCGGTCCCATCCTGAAGCAGATCCGGGAAAAGGCCGCTGCTTCCCGCGGAGACGTTGCTGCCGCCGTGAAGGACAATCCGGCTCTGGTGGCCATGATGGAGCGTGCCATGCAGCGGATGAGCATTCAATCCATGCTGATGCAGGCGGGCACTTCGGAAGAGGACATCAAGCAGCTGAACCGTGTATTGCAGGGCATTGCCAAGGAGTAAGCTTCGATGAAACAGACCTATTGCAATCCTCTTGATCTGGGCTACCGCTACCAGCACATGAAGGAAGGCCCCCGCACAGCGGGTTTCCGGGAGGGCGCAGACCCGACGCTGGTGTACTTCAAAGGCAGATATTATCTGTTCGTTTCCATGTCGGCGGGGTTCTGGTACTCGGAGGATCTTCTGGACTGGAACTTCCACGCAGACCCCAACCTGCTGATCTATGACTACGCGCCGGATGTGCGGCAGGTGGGCAATTACCTCTACTTCTGCGCCAGCCGCAAGGGGCGCAACTGCCCCATCCTGCGCACCGCTGACCCCCTGACCGAGCCGTTTATCGAGGTTTCTGCGCCCTTTGCTTTCTGGGACCCGGATCTGTTCTGCGATGACGATGGCCGGGTGTACTTCTACTGGGGCTGTTCCAACATCGCCCCTATCTACGGCGTGGAACTGGCCCCGGACACTATGACCCCCATCGGTGAAAAGCAGGAGCTGATCTTCGGCAATGAAACTACCCTTGGCTACGAACGCCCCGGCAACAACGGCATCGTAGACCGGGAAGCCAGCGTGCTGTACCAGTCTATGAAGCAGTTCTATGACCCCAAGACCGGCAAGCTGAATCTGCCGCCGCAGATGGCAAACATCCCCGGCCTGAGTGCCGAAAGCCTGACTGCCATGTTCAACGCCATCGGCAAGCCCTACATTGAGGGTGCGTTCATGACAAAGCACGGCGACACCTACTATCTGCAGTACGCCTGCCCCGGCACCCAGTACAACACTTACGCCGACGGTGTATACACCTCCCGTTCTCCGCTGGGCCCCTTTGTGCGGCAGGCATCCAATCCGTTTTCCGCAAAGCCCGGCGGATTCATCACCGGTGCAGGCCACGGCAGCACCATTGCCGACACCTACGGCAACTGGTGGCACGCCTCCACCATGCGCATTTCCGTCAACTATGACTTTGAGCGCCGGGTGGGGCTGTTCCCTGCCGGGTTCGACAAGGACGGCGTGCTTTACTGCAACCAGAACTTTTCCGATTACCCACACTGCATCCCGGCTGGCAAATTCGATGCCGCCAGCCAGCAGCCGGAATGGATGCTGCTGAGTTACAAAAAGCCGGTCACGGCTTCCAGCACCGCAGAAAACAGCAGTCCGGAGCTGGCAGTCAACGAGGACTGCCGCAGCTGGTGGAGTGCCGCCGGTGCAGAGCCGGGCGAATGGCTGTGTGTTGATTTGGGAAAGGACAGCGATGTCCGCGCCATTCAGGTAAACATGGCGGATGAAAAGCTGGTGGTGGATTTCCCGGCGGACAGCTACGGCGACGACCGCAAGACCCGCCACATCGAGACCCGGCCGCAGATCTCCCATTACACGGTGGAGACCAGTGTGAACGGCGCAGACTGGACGACCCGCGAAACGGTTGCCCGCGAGTGCTCCAACGGCTACTACGAATATGCAGACAGCATCCGCGCCCGGTACGTCCGTGTCACCGGCGGCGAACTGCCCTACGGGCAGCCGCTGCGCATCAGCGGTCTGCGGGTATTCGGCAACGGCGAGGGCGCAAAGCCCGCACAGGCCGAAGCCGCCGGGGCTCGCGTAGATGCACTGGATGCAAAGATCACTTGGAAGCACATCGAAAACGCGCAGGGCTGCAATGTCCGCTACGGCGCTGCGCCCGACAAGCTCTATCTGAGCTGGCTGGTGTATGACACAGACGAAGTGACCCTTTCCACCCTGACCGCCGGGCAGGAATACTACGTCTGCGTGGACAGCTTTAACGAAAACGGCATCACGCCGGGGAAGATTTTCAAACTGGAGGGGTAAACCATGCCCATCAAAGCCGTGCAGCAATTTATGCTGGGCACTGTACTGAACAACGAGCAGCAGGCAAGAGAAACGCTTGCTGCCATGAAAGCCGCCGGGTACGACGGCATTGAACTGTGTGGATTTATGATCCACCCCATTGGTTTTGTGGTAAAGCTGCTGACCAAGGCCGCCGGTATGCCGGTGGGCAAGGGCGGCAACTTGGACTGGCACAAGCTGGTGCAGGAGGCAGGCCTTCAGGTGGTCAGCCTGCACACCGACCTTGGCTCTCTGGAGCGGGATGCTCACGCTGTGGCCGAGGAAGCAAAGAACTTCGGCACACCGTATGTGGTCATCACCGGAATGTACCGGTTTGATTACGGCGATGAAGCCGCCATGCACGAACTTGCACAGCGGCTGAACAAAGCCGGCGAAACCTTGGCAGCCGAGGGCATCCACCTGCTCTACCACAACCACAACTGCGAGCTGCGGCATGTGAATGCAGAAAAGCGCGCCTACGATATTTTAATCGAGGAAACAAATCCCGAATTTGTCAACTTTGAGTTTGACAGCTACTGGTTCACCGAGGGCGGTGCAAACGCCTTGGCATGGATGCAGCGGCTCGGCTCCCGCATGAAGCTGTGGCACATCAACGACCGGGGCACCCGCATCACCGGCAGTGCCATCACGCCCATCCTGAAAACCGACAGCATAGAGCTGGGCACCGGCAACATGGACTTGGACAGCCTGATGGCACAGGCCCTTGCCATGGATGTGGATGCCGTTATTCTGGAAAGCCACCGCAACTGGGTGGACAATTCCCCCATCAAGAGCTTCCAGCTCAGTGCAAAATACCTTGCACAAAAATTCTGACCTGCCATTCTCTCATTATTTTCTTCTTCATTATCCCCATAAAAGCAACGCCCCGCACCGGTTACTCCTTCCGGTACGGGGCGTTGTGTCTTGCGGGGGATCTTTTTGCGTTACAGAATGTGGGTGCCCGGCTGCAAGGTCAGGCTTCTGCCATCCGGGAGGGTGACTTCTGCGGTCAAATTGCAGGGCACGGTGATGGTGTAGGTCACGGCATCGCCTGCATACTGCCAGCCGCTTTCAATGCGCCCCACCGGGGAATCGTACACCGCTTTTGCCCATCCCAGAGCCGGGTTCGGGGTGGGGGCGATGGTCAGGGTCTCCCCTACCAGATGGATGCCGCACACGCCGCCGAACAGCCAGCCGCAGATGGCACCGTAGGAGTAATGGTTCAGGGATTCGCTGGGGTGGCCGTTTGCGTCAATGCCCGTCCATGTCTCCCAGACGGTGGTAGCGCCCTGCTTGACTTCATAGAGCCAGCTGGGAGCGGTGTCCTGTAACAGCAGCTTATAGGCGGTGTCGGCATAGCCGTACTTTGCCAGCACCTCGCAGAGGAAGGGCGTAGAAAGGAAGCCAGTGTTCAGGTGGTAGCCGTTTTCCACCACCATCCGGTTCAGGGTATCCGCAGCGGCTTGGCTCTCCTCCTCGCCCAGCAGCGCAAAGGCAATGGCGCGGACGTATTCGCACTGGCGGTCCGAAGTGATTTTCCCGTTGTCCGTAAAGGCGGCGCGGTATGCCTTTACCGCCTTTTCTGCCGTGTCGCGGTACTGCACTGCGTCCTCTGCCTTGCCCAGCGCCTGCGCGATTTCCGCCAGAAGCCGCCCGGAATAAGCCAGATAGGCCGTACCCACGCTTTTGCGCGGGTTCATCATCGCCTGCATGGGGGTAATGCCAGGCTCACACCACTCGCCGTAGTCCAGACCGTTCAGCACCGTGTACTTGGCGTATGCACCGGTCTGCTGTTCCTCGGTGGTCTGCTGGGCACGCCCCAGCAGGAAGCCATACCACTTTTGCATCATCTCGTAGTTGTCCGCCAGAATTTTCCGGTCGCCGGTGCGCTTATAAAGGGCGTAGGGCACCAGAATGGCGGCATCGCCCCAGCCCGCCGACATACAGAGCATGGGGGTCATGTAGCCGGGGCGGCTGGTGGGCGGCGCAATGTTCGCCATGCGTCCATCCGGGTACTGGTTCAGGCGGCACTCGGCCAGCCATTTTTCCACCACCGGGTAGCAATCCATCAGGGTCAGGCCGGTCTCGATGAACACCCCCATGTCCCCCGTCCAGCCGGCACGCTCGCGGGTGGGGCAGTCGGTGGGGATATCGCAGAAATTGCTCTTCTGGCTCCACACACTGTTTTTCATCAGCTGATCCACATCGGCATTGCCGCACGCAAAGCTGCCGGTGACCGGCATCTCCGAATAGACGGCGTGGGCAGTAAACTCTGCGCCGGTCAGGTCGATGTCCGTTTCCACCTTTGCGTACCGGAAGCCCATGATGGTAAAGCTGGGCTTGTAGTGGTTCTCGCCCTCCTTGCAGATAAGTTCCAGCAGCTGCGCCGTGCCGCCCTCCTTGTGGCGGTTGCGGTCCTGAAAGTTCTCCTGCGTAAAGTTGCCGTTCTCGTCCAGTGCTTCGCCGCACAGCAGCCGGAGCTTCTGCCCGGCATGGGCGGTCAGCTTCATCTCCACATAGCCTGCCATGTTCTGGCCAAAGTCCAGCACGGTCTCACCGTTGGGGGTGCACAGCAGCCTGCCTGCAAAGGCCTCCTGCTCCCGGATGGGCACGGTGTTCATACCGGTGATGGGCAGGGAGTTCGGCTCGGTCTTGACGCCATGCCAGCCGGAAAGCTCCCCTTCCAGCCGGGCATCGTACACTTCGCCCTGCTGCATATCATTTTGGCGAATCGGGCCGCACTGGGTGGCCGCCATGTCGTCATCCGAAACGCAGACCGCCTTGCCGTCCACTTCCAGCTGGAACAGGACAGCCACTTCTTTCCCGAACAGGTCACGGTCGCCATCCACGCCGGAGGTGCTGCGGTACCAGCCGTCGCCCAATGCGATGAGCAGCTCGTTTTCACCGTCACGGACAAGCGCGGTCACATCGTAGGTCTGCGCGCCCAAATGCTTGTCTGCGGTAAAGCTGCCGGGGGCAAGCACCATGTCGCCGACACGCTTGCCGTTCAGCCATGCCGCATACAACCCCTTGGCGGTAATGTACAGCCGCTTGCACTGCCCCGCCGGGGCGGTGAACGTTTTGCGCAGATAGCTTGCCGGGCGGTGGGGCTGATAAGGCTGCGCCTGCCCTTTGCCGGAGGCTTCCAGCGCCGCCTGCTTCTGCTCCCAGTTGGGCTTTGCAAAGGCGTTGATGGCATCAGCGCAGTCGATGTCCGGCTCTTCTGTCTCCGGGCAGACCCACACGCCCTGCCAGTCTGCCTGTGCAAGCCCGGTCTCGAAGGAAGCGGTGCTCCATGCACCGGGCTGGTCATTTTCATCCCACAGGCGGATGCGCCACCGTCCCTGCGTCTTGGGCGGTACAGCGCTGGGCGTTTCGGTGTGCATCACACTGCCCAAAGCCTTTCCGCTCGCCCACAGCGTTTCGGCTCCGGCAGTTACTTCAATTTCGTAGGCGGTCTGGCGCACGCCTTCGGCGCACTGCCACGATAAAAACAGCGTCCCGGCATCTATGCCGAGAGGCTGGGTCAGATGATTCGTTTTCAGGTTTGTTGCTTGCATCATCCGCATCTCCTTTTTCCGTTTGATTTCTGTTCTTATTATAAAGAGAATCCCACGGAATAAGGGTGCAAAATTTTGTGTTATCAGTCAAAAAGTCGTGCTATTTATGACAATTTAAAAAATTCATCTTGCTTCACGACTTTTCATCCGTACTGTCTGCGGTTCTCCTGTTATACTTTGGGTAAGAAAAAAAGTTTACCGCCCACGCAGCGCTGCGTGGGCGGTATTTTTTATGCTCGCTTAAAACTTGAGGGCATTGGTTTGCGTGGCCGTATCTGTCCGTTAATCGCACCGTTCCAGCTTTTTAGCTTTTGCAAAGAACAACCAGAGCAGTGCCGTGCATCCCACCATGCAGGCAGGCATGATGAGGAAGGAGGTCCGGTAGCCGATGGCATCCACCAAGCTGCCAAATACGGCATTGAAGAGGATATCCGCCAGCGAAGCCACACTCAGCACCAGACCCGATGCAGAGGAAGCTGCGTGACTAGGCCAGTATCGCGGGATCAGCATGACAAGGGTCGGATACAGGATGGAAAACAGCAGACCGCTGACTGCCAAGAGCCACAGACCCGGTGCACCCAGCAGAACACCTGCGGTGTACAGAACCGCAGCGCTTGTGGCGAAGAGCCGCAGGCAGCGGTAGATGCCCAGCTTATCCACCAGACTGCTCAGCACCAGACGCCCCACCATCACACAGCCGAAGAAAACAGCGGTAAAGTTTGCCGCCTGTCCCATGGGCACTTCCAGTGCATTGGTAGCATAGCTCACCAGCCAGTTCATAATGCCATGTTCTGCAATGAAATACAGGCCGATGATCAGCACCAACGACAGAAATGCCGGACAGCTCATGATCTCCTTGGGCGATACCTTCCCCTCCGTTTTGTGCTCCTGCACTTCCGGCATGGGGAACAGCACGAACAGCACCATGGCCACTGCGCCAATGGCCAGCAGTCCCCATGCCACAGTGTGCCAGCTGGAAATATCCGTAGCCCAGTTGCCAATGATGCTTTGGCTGCCGCTGGTGCCGATGCCCTGAATGAAGAACAGGAAGTTCACAAAAAAGCCGGGCGCAACGGCAAACATACCGGTCGTGATCAGGTTCATGTTGGTGTTCAGCAGCGTGGATGTGCCCATGGCAAAAAACATTCCCACAAGCAGCAGAAGATAGGAGTCCGTGGTGGCAAACAGCAGCATGGCTGCGCTCCACAAAAAGGTATACAGCAGCATGGCCTTGCGGCGGCCCAGAATATCCACCCCGAAGCCGCCGACGGCCAGAAACACGAGGTTGCCGATGTAGCTTACGGTGACGATCTGGGACAACTGGGCGGTACTCAGCTGGAAGTGGGCAGAGAAGATCGTGGAAAAGATACCCCGCATGGCATCGTTCGCGCCCAGACCCACCATCAGGATCAGGAACGCGGCAAACGTGATGATGTTCTTTTTCTTGTTCATTGGTTTATCCCTCAAAAGAAGCCGCTGCCCGGCCCGACCCGGCAAAAGGGGCCAGCGCCGATGCGGCGGCTTGTTCAATATTTCCAGATGGCTCAGCCCAGTTCGATGCTCTGGTACTCCGGGGCGGCAGCCTCAGCAGTCAGACCCATGGTCTGCACGTTGGTGCAGTTCTGAGTAAGAAGCGCCTGTGCGAAGTCCGAACGGTCCTCGCCTGCAAAGCCCAGCGTGGAGTTCCGGACGGTGACGCCATCTACCCAGCGCAGGAACATGGCTGCACTCTTCTGATGCAGCATGCCTTCCTTTTCAGGCGGAATGGGACGCAGGTCGTACATTCCCCGCTCCCACTTGCTGGTAGCTTCCAGACAGACGTTGACATTTTCAAACAGAACGTTCTTGATGTGATTCTCCTCGTTGCCGGAGAGGAACACACCGTTCTCACCCTTGCAGGTGACGTTGAAGAAGCGGACATTCTCGATGCTGCCGCTGTGGGTGTTGGCGTTCCGGTCGTGGGTCGTCATCACGATAGGCTCCGCGCAGCCCCACCAGCACTCGGCAAAGCGGCGGGTCTCGATCATGATGTTGGAGAAGCTCACGTTCCGCACACAGCCGCCGTCGCGAATCTGGATGGACAGACCCCGGTTGCTTCCGGTGATGATGCAGTTATCCACCAGAATATTCTCGAAATCTGCCACGCCCTCTGTGCCGATCTTGATCGCGGCACTGGTAGAGGTCAGCGTGCAGTTGGAGATGATGACGTTCTTGGTGGGGCCGTACTCGTTGTTGCCTGCTGTAGTCTTGAGGCAGATGCAGTCATCTGCACACTGGACATGGCAGCCGATGATCCGAACATTGGTGGAGTGATCCGGATCGATACCGTCGGAGTTGGTGCAGTCCAGCGGGTTCAGCACCCGGATGTTGGAGATCAGCACATCGTTGCATCCGGCAGGGTGCAGCGTCCAGAACGGAGAGTTCTGCAGTGTCACGTCATGGAACGAGATGTGGTTGCAGTGCTCCACATACACCATGGTGGGACGGGGGTAGAAATCACCGTTGAAGTAGTAACGGCTTGCCCGCTTCATAAAGGCATAAACATTGCCGTCCACTGCGCCCTGACCCGTGATGGAGAAGTTGTCTGCATCCTTGGCGTGAATAAAGGTGTAAGCCGGTTTTGCCACCGGACGATCCACGGCCTTTGCGCCGGAAACTGCTGCCACGGAAGCATCATCGCCGTTGGGGTTGAAATAGGTGGAGATATCGGAGTGCGCTTTCAGAAGGGCGCCCTGTTCCAGATGCAGCTCTACGTTGCTTTTCAGCTCGATAGAACTGGAATAGTAGGTATGACCGCCCTCCAGTACAACGCGGCCGCCGCCTGCTGCGTTGCAGGCATCAATGGCAGACTGGATTGCAGCGGCATCATTGGTTGCGCCATCGCCGACAGCGCCATACTTGGTGACTGAATAAACCATGAAAACTTGCTCCTTTTCACATTATCAGACTGCGCCGAACAGGGTGGGCAGCGCCATGGAGAACCAAGGCACATAAGCTACCAGCATCAGCGCCACGAAGATCGCCGCATAGAACGGCAGGATCGGTTTGATCATGTCCTCCATGTCCATATCTGCCACCGAGCAGCCGCTGAACAGTGCGCTGCCAACGGGCGGGGTGATGTTGCCGATACCCAGGTTCATGACCATCATGATACCGAAGTGGATGGGGTCCATACCGAAGGACTGGACAACGGGCAGGAAGATCGGGGTGAAGATCAGGACAGCCGGGGTGATGTCCATGAAGCAGCCAACCACCAGCAGGACAAGGTTGATGATGAGCAGGATGACGTACTTGTTGCTGGAAACGCTGATCAGTGCGTTGCCGATGGCGCTGGGCAGGCCGGTGAAGCTCATAACAAAGCTCATGACGTTGGAGCCGGCGATCAGGAACATGATGACAGCGGTGGTCTCGCAGGCGTCCAGCAGGATCTTGGGCAGATCCTTGATCTTGATGCTGCGGTAAACAACGATGGACAGGAACAGGGTGTAGGCAACAGCCACTGCAGCGGACTCCGTTGCAGTGAAGATGCCGGACATAACGCCGCCGACGATGATGACGATCAGCAGCAGGCTGGGGATGGCGTCCACGAAGTACTTGAAGAAAACGGAAGCCGGAACCTTACCAGCAGTGGGATAGTGATTCTTCTTTGCGATGACATAAGCCACGACCATGCAGGCCAGTGCCCACATCAGGCCGGGGATGTAGCCGGACATGATCATGCCCACCACAGAGCAGCCAGCCAGCACCGGATAGATGATCAGAATGCCGGAAGGAGGAATGATCAGACCGGTAGGTGCGGAAGCGATGTTGACGGCAGCGGCAAACTTTTTATCGTAGCCTTCCTTCTCCTCCATGGGGATCAGAACGCCGCCGATAGCAACGGAAGCTGCAACGGAGGAACCGGACAGAGAGCCGAACAGCGTGTTGCCCAGAATGTTGGTGTGTGCCAGACCACCGGGGATGCGGCCGACCAGAATTTTTGCGAAATCGATCAGTTTCTGTGCAATGCCGCCGGTGTTCATCAGAACACCGCAGAGGATGTAGAACGGGACAGCCAGCAGCGAGAAGCTGTCAACGCCGCCCACCATGCGCTGGCTGGCAACGAAAGTGCCCAGATCCAGAGACAGGGTGGAGGCCATGGTCACGACCGACGAAATGATGATACTGACCGAGACCGGGACGCTCAGCGCCAGCAGCAGCGCAAACGTGCCGATCAGGAGCAGACCGACTTGAAAAGTACCCATTTTAGGTTCGTCCTCCTTTTTTATGCTTCTTTGGCAGACTCTGCCTTGGGGCCCTGCTTCATATCGCGCAGGTCCTCACCGATGAAGATGAGCGCGTAGAAGATGAACAGGATGGCACCCACAGGGACGCTGGCGTAGATCAGGGGCATGGGCAGCTGCAGCGCAGCGCTCAGCTGATCCGCAGCGGTGTTGACAAGGCGCGTGCCGCCGCCGATCATGACAACAACGCAGAACAGGATGACCATAGCCTGCACAAAGATATCCAGGATCTTCTGGCCCTTGAAGGACAGACGCTTGCTCAGCGCGGTGATTGCCAGATGCTTGCGGCGGCCGTATGCGTAAGCACCGCCCACCATGGTCACCCAGATCAGCAGATAACGCAGCGCTTCTTCGGTCACGGTGCTGGGGTTGTTCAGGATGTAGCGGGTGATGACCTGCCAGCAGACAGCAATGACCATGACACCCATGATAATGGTGCTGAGGACCTGAATGATCTTATCGATCAGGCCGCGGAATTTAACGATCAACATGGTATGCTTCCCTCCTCATCAAGCCTGTACATAGGACAGGAAGTCCTCGTAATAACGGGCATTGTCGGCGCTCTTGGCACAGAACTCGTCGCGCAGGGACTGGGTGGCCTCGATAAAGGCCGTCTTGTCGATGGTGTAGAACTGGACGCCCATCTCCTTGGCACCATCAATGTTCTCCTGCACCAGATCCTGCCATACGGCCTCGTGTGCTTCGTTGCCCTGGGTCATGCCGTTTACGATGGCGCTCTGCTCGGCCTCGTCCAGACTTTCCCAAGTCTCGGTGGAGATGATAACGATATCGGGCACCATCTGGTGCTGGGTGTAGGTGTAGCTCTTGCAGACCTCACCGTGGCCGTCCTGCACCAGAACTGTCTCGTTGTTCTCTGCGCCGTCAATAATGCCCTGCTGCAGACCGGTGTAGGTCTCGCCGCTGGACATGGGCGTTGCACTGCCGCCCATGGCACGGATCATGGCAATGGACGTGGGGCTGTCCTGGGTGCGGATCTTCAGACCCTTCAGGTCTGCGGGGCCTTCACAGGGGCCGTCTTTGGTGGTGTAGATGCTGCGGGAGCCGGAATCGAACCAGCCGATGGCAAAGAAGCCCTGATCGTAGGTGCTCTTGAAGATCTCCTGCACCGCTTCGCTCTGGTTCATAACGGCAAAATACTGCTCGGTGCTCTCGAACACATACGGCATCGAGAAGATGGCGTATGCGCTGTTGAACTGCTCCATGCTGGAAGCAGAGACCTTTGCAATATCCAGAACGCCGGCCTTGACCAGCTGGATCATTGCTGCGTTGTCGCCCAGCTGACCATTGGGGTAAACGCTGAAGGTCAGGTCGGATTCAGCAGAAGCAACTTCCGTCATCTTCTGCAGTCCAACGTTGACCGGGTGCGCTTCGCTGTGGCTGTGTGCCACCAGCAGATGCTTGGAGCTCAGGCCGTCTGAAACCGAGCCGCTGCATCCGGTGAGCGACAGGCTTGCGCCTACGGCAGCAAGACCTGCAGCAGCCAGAAAGCTGCGGCGAGTAATACGTCTTGTTCCTATCATGATTGACATCTCCAGTTTTCTTTGTTTGATTGACTGCGTACAAAACCGGTTTTGATCTCCTGTCGGTCAGAGTGAAATTTATCCCTTCCGCAAAGGGCTTCGGGCTGCGCATTCCCTACCATTTCTGTTCTGCCATGTGCAACAGGCTTTCTGTCAATAAAAATAGCGCAAACGCGTTGTAATGTACAGGCCTTTTTTGGCAAAAACCTTGCATTTCTTGGTATAATCCAGCCTTTTTTGCAAAATTGTTGGCATTTATTGGTCAAAACATTGCATATATTGGTACATCGTGTTATGATGAACTAGCCCAAAAGAATTTTTTGACCGGAGGTATTTTTCTGTGAAAGTCGTCAAAACCGATAAACATTACATGGCCGAGCCGGATTTTGAGATCGACCATTACAAGGATGCCAGCTATCCTCCGGTCGCTTCTCATTACCATGAGTTCTATGAAATTTTTCTCTTTGTCAGCGGAAATGCGGATTATGTTGTCCACGACAAAATGTTCCGGCTCAAACCGGGAGACCTGCTGATCATCCCACCTGCCATTATGCACCATCCCATCTTCCGGGACTTTGAGATCCCCTATGAGCGGTATGTGTTGTGGCTCAGCCCTCCGGCTTTTGATACCATGAAAAAGATCGACCCGGACATCGATTACTTTCTCCGTCCGGGTCATGCAAAAACATTTTTGATTCGGGATAGCGTGGACAGTTCCCGCGCCCGGTTCGGGCAGTTTGAAGCCCTGACCCACGCTTACCGGGAGGAAAGCCTGTGTTACCACAGTGAGGGCATGGCCGACATTCTCCGCATCCTGATCGGCATCAACCGCTCCTTGTATAATCGAGAGCACGTTTTTGCCAAGGCGCAAAAACCAAGCGTCCTGAGCAACGCCCTGCATTATATCGATCTGAACCTCAGCGGCGATCTTTCGCTGGACACGGTGGCAAAGGCGCTTTTCATTGACAAATACAATTTTTCCCACATGTTCAAGCAGAATATGCAGATCAGTTTTTACCAGTATGTCATCCAGCAGCGGCTGCTGGAAGCCAAACGACTGCTGATGAAAAAAGAACCAATCTCTTCCATCCCGGCCAAATGCGGTTTTTCTGATTATAACGCCTTTTACCGCTCCTTCAAAAAGAATTACGGTGTCAATCCGCGTGAATATGTCGCTTACCACATGAAGGCCATCCACGGTGAAGTTGGCGGCTTGTCTCTTGATATCGACCACCAGAGCACAGAATCCTGATAGGTTCCTCTGATTTCCGTCCTTTTTATAGAATTACAGCCTTTTTCTTCTTGGCGGCAGCAGACGGCCTTGCCGTTTTATCTCCACCGACTTGGCGGCATTGATTTGCGTGGCTGCACACCAACACCAAGTCCAGGTCCAGGAGGACACTACTATGATGAAACTGCTTTCCTGCCGCTACAACATGGATACCGCAATTCAACTTTTTTAATGTAGCAGCTACATCGTTGGATTGCGTATCGCCAATATACTATTTATATGTTGCACTGATTTTTATCTCGTTACGGTTTCGCAATAAGACCAAAGGGGCGGGTATCACGATGATCTCCCACCACTTTAGCCAAGTAAATTTTTACTTTTGAATCGTAAAACGGAACGAGGTTTCCTTCTCCACCGCAAAGCAGTCGTCTGCATGGGGCTTTGCGCCCCAACTGTTGTCACCGCCAACGCCGCGCTGGAAGGCAGCGCAACGGACAACCGTCTTGTTGTCGTCCCGGGGCAGCTCGTAGAAGTGGCGGGCGTTTTCCAGCTCATGGGGCGTATAGGGCAGTGCCGAGAAGGTCATGCTGTCCCCTGCAAAGCCGATGCCTATGTTCAATCCGCTGCCGGTGACCGCTGCGCGGTACACGCCGGTACGGCTGCCGCACTCCTGCGGGTAGACCGGGGTGTTCTGGGCAAAGTCCTGCCGGACATTGTAGCTCCAAGCGCCCATTTTGCCGCCTGCGGTGCGGTCGGCGGTGGTCTCCCGGGGGCCAAGACCCAGATAGGAAACCTCGGTCAGCTCCCGGCGCAGCGGGAAGAGCAGCCCGAACTCCGGCAGCTCAGTGCGCGCGCCCTGCCATGTCATGGTGATGTCACAGCGGCCTGCGCCGTCGATGGCAAAATCAATGGGCAGCGTCTGCCCATTTGGCAGAGTGTAGCTCGCGCAGACGGTTACAAATTCGCCCTTTGTTTCAGCGGTCAGGTTATCGCACCGGGCGTAGAGACCGGCGGTTTTCCAGAAGGAAAATGCAAACGGCTCTGCGCAGCCCTCGTCGTTGTTGGTAGGCGCACGCCAGAAGTTGGGACGCACGGTATCGTCCAGCAGCTGCACACCGTTATAGCGGATGGACACAAGGCCCTTGCCACGGCCAAAGATGTACTCGAAGCCATCGCCCTTTACGCCGATGTTGCAGTCCATCTCCACCAGCTGCGGGGCGGGCAGGGTCAGCCGAGCTTCGGCATGGTTGTGCCATACCTGCCCAAAAGCGGCTTCATAGCCCGCCGGGATGCCGGGCAGTGCAGCCCGCTGGATGGCGGTAACGGTCATGCAGGCAAGCCCTGTCTCCGGCAAGGCAAAGGGGAACAGCAGATGCACCGTTTCGCCGGGCTTGCAGTCTGCCCGGAGCACCGCGCGGCGCTCCGGCTTGCCGTTGACCGAGGACGCAAACACAAGGTCGTAGGCGTTCAGGTCGGTAAAGAGATTCCGGTTTTCAATCACGGCTTCGGTGTCGGTCAGGGTGATTTTCAGCGGTGCGTAGGCCGCCTTGACGGCGTCCATCTTGGGGGTATTGCGGCGGTCGGGCAGCACAAGGCCGTCCACGCAGAATTCCCGGTCGGTGGGGCGGTCTCCAAAGTCGCCGCCGTAGGCAAAGCCGGGCTTTCCGTCCGGACCCGTCACGACGATGCCGTGGTCCATGTACTCCCAGATGAACCCGCCCTGATACAGCGGCTCTTCGTAGGCATACTCGGTGTAGTCGGTGATGCCGCCGCAGCTGTTGCCCATGGCGTGACTGTACTCGCACATGATGAAAGGTTTTTCCGGGTGCTCTGCCAGAAACTTTTTGATGTCTGCCACCGGGGTATACATCTGGCTTTCCATATCAGAGGTAGCGGGGTATTCCCGGTTCCAGAAAATGCCCTCGTAGTGCACAAGGCGGCTGGGGTCGGTGCGGCGGAAATACTCACTCATCTCCCACAGGGTCTTGCCGCCGTGGCTCTCGTTGCCGCAAGACCAGATGAGGATGGCCGGGTGGTTTTTGTCCCGTTCCAGCATCGCTTCGGCGCGAGCAAGCACATTTTCCCGCCACTCCGGGCGCGCACCGGGCAGCGTCCACTCGTCCGAGCCGTCCGCGCCCAGCTTCTGCCATGTGCCGTGGGTCTCCAGATTCGTCTCCCCGATGACATACAGGCCATATTCATCGCAGAGCTGCAAAAAATAGGGGTCATCCGGGTAGTGGCTGGTGCGCACGGCGTTGACGTTGTGGGCTTTCAGGTTCTTTACATCCCACAGCATCTCTTCCCGGCTGACCGTGCGCCCGGTGCGGCAGCTCCACTCGTGGCGGTTGACGCCCTTGAACACGATGCGCTGGCCGTTCAAAAGCATCTGGCGGCCTTTCAGCTCAAACCTGCGCAGACCGACTTTCAGCCCGGTGCGCTCCACCAGAGCACCATCGCGCAGCAGGGCGATTTCTGTCTCGTACAGGTTCGGCTGCTCGGCGCTCCACAGGGCGGGATGCTCCACCGTAAAGGTAAAGGAAACATCCTGCACGTCCTCCTCCACGTCCGGGTCGGCTTCACCTTTGCCGAACACCACGCCGCTGTCGTATTCGGCAGGTTCGCCCACCTCAGCAGACTGCTCCTCGCCGTCAAACACCACCGACACCGTTCCCGCGCCGCTGACCTTGCAATCAAAGGTAACAGTGGCGCTGGAAAAATCCGGGGCAAAATCTTGCTTTACAAAGACATCTTCCAGATGGAGCTCCGGCTTGGTGAACAGTTCTACTGAGCGGAATAAGCCGCTCATGCGCCAGAAATCCTGATCTTCCAGCCAGCTGCCGGAGGAGAAACGGTACACCTGCACCGTCAGAGTATTTTCGCCGGGGTGGACGGCGGCGGTCATGTCAAATTCAGCGGGAGTGAAGGTATCCTCGGTGTAGCCGATGTAAACGTCATTGCACCAGACGGCGGCGGCACTGTCGGCACCGTTCAGGCGCAAATAACAGCTTGCCCAGCTTTCCGGCAGGGTGAAACTACGCTGATACTCCCCGATGGGGTTATAATCCTGCGGAATTTCGCCGGGGCGCAGCTTTTCGTGGCCGTCCCACGGGTACTGGGTGTTGACGTAATGGGGCGTGCCGTAGGGCTGGCCGGGCTTTTGCAGGCTCTGCATCTGGATAAAGCCGGGCACAGTCAGGGTATCCCAGTCCGTAAAGGGTGCGGTCAGGTTTTCCGCATAGCGAAAGTTCCACTCGCCGTCCAAGCTGACGGTCAGGAGCATTTCCGGGCTTGTCTGGTCGGCAAAGTGGGCATGGAAGGGCAGACGGTTCTGCTGGAAAATTTCCGGGTCGGCCAGAAGTGCCGATGTGATAGGATTATTTAAAGGCATAAATGTCACCTCGCAGCATTTTCTGCTTTTATTATAGCACAGGATATAAGAAAAACAGCCGCACAAAACGACTGTTTTTCTGGAAAGAAGCGGCATCAGTCCGCTTCGTCAAAGACCTCGGTGTCCAGCACCGTGTGCCCCTTGGGGATGTGGTACTTCACGGCGGGCAGATGGACGTTAGTGAAGTACAGGCTGGTGTTGGGGTCGCAGCCGATGACCACTGCTTCTCCCCTGCCGCGCACGGTGCAGCGCAGGGTGTCGCAATGGGCTTCGGCGGTGTCATTTTCCACGCTTTCGGCATAGCCCGGTGCAAAATTGGGCACGGCAAAACCGCAGTCGTAGGCTTCGCAGTCGAAACTGCTGTCAATCTCGTGATGGCGGCAGTGGCCGGTGGCCGTGGGGGTGATGGTAGTGGTCACCTCAATGCCGGGGAAGGGCGACCACTGCGCAGTCACAGCCCCGGCTTCAATTTCCCACGTTTTGCTCACCTTGCGCACAAACACGTTATCGTCGATGACAAAGGCCAGCATACTGTCGGGAGCCGCCTGATTGAGCACCTCCCGGCTGCGGGAGGCGCAGAAGCCAAAGCGGGTATCGTAGGCAAATTTTGCATACTTTTCCGGGAACTGTCCGTGGCCGTGCCCCTCGTTGACACCGGCAGCATAGGCCGTTACCCGCCCCGCCCGGCGCTGCACCAGCATATTGGCGTAGGGCATTGGCTTGAGCCGCTCCAATGCGGGCATGGGCGCGGCTTCGGCAGACCAGAAGGGATGGTCATCCGGCAAAGCAAGCAGCAAAAAGCTCTTCATGCCCCAGTAGGGACTGCCGGGGGCGTTGTACCGCTCGGCCATGTACATCTGCGGGTAGCAGTAGCCGATGGTCAGGATACCGTCCCGGTCGAACATTTTCTGCCCCAGCCACCAGTTGAAGTTGCGGACGATGAGCCCTTTCATCACCGGCAGGGGCAGCGGCTCCAGCCCTGCCCAGATGCAGGCCGCCCAGAAGCTGTTCTGAGCAAAGCGGTAGGTCAGGCTGCGGCCAAAGGGCAGCGCTGCGCCGTTGGCATCGAACCAGTAGACGAACTGCTGCGCGAACAGCTGGGCGCGCTGGCGGTAAAGGGCAGCACGCCGGGGGTCGGTATCTGCGGCAAATTTAGAGTACAGCAGTCCGTAATACTGGATGGCCCACGGGATGTAGTAATCCTTCTGCACCGAGGCGCCATCGGTGGACCAGCCGTCGCCGCTGTAATAGCTGTCAATTTTGCAAAGGCCGTCCTCCAGCAGCTCCGGGCTGTAAGGCATGCCCACGCTTTTCAGGGCAAGGTTTACAAGGATGCGGAAAAACTGCCAGTTGCAGTCCGGGATGGTGTGGGCGTTGATCTGCCCCAGCCATGCGGCAAGGTTCTGTTTTTCGGTGTCAGAAAGCGGGGTCCACAGCTTTTCCGGTGCGGTGAGGATGCCGCAGGCAATAGCCGCCATCTCCACATAGCACTGGTCGTACTCCCCGGTGGTGCCCCAGTATTCGGGGTTTTCCGGGTCGGTGCCGGCGGCAAGACCCTTGCGGTAGATTTTTTCAAATTCCGGCTCAGAGCCGCCACCTACCCAGAAGGGCACCAGCGCCCACAGCGGGCGGCTGAAGGCTTCCAGCTCAATGGCATTTTGGTTGTAGGTCACACCCGTCTCGCCCAGATGCAGCCGGGCACAGCCTGCGGAATAATAAGGCTTGAGCGGGTCGAGAAATTTGTGCATCAGTGCGGTAAAATCCGCTTTGGTCTGCAAGTTCATCACCAGTACATCTCCCAGTCTTTGGTCAGGCGGGTCAGCGCCTCCATGTAAAAATAATCGCCCCAGCTCGTACATTCATCCACGCCCTCCGGGGTGCAGGTGTTGTAGGGGCTTTTTTTGCTGTAAGTGCCGTGCAGCAGCTGGCCGGAGCCGAGGGTGCCGGGCTTTACTGCATAATTTGTGGCAAGGCTGGCCAGCATCTGCCGCGCCAGCGTGCGCCACTGGGCAGCTTCTGTTTCGTCCACATACTTGGCTGCTTCCAGCAGGCCGCAGGCCACGATGGCCGCAGAGGAGGAATCCCGGGGTTCGCCGCTTTCCGGGGCAAAGAGCATATCCCAGCAGGGGATCATATCCTCCGGCAGGCGGGAAAGGTAAAACGCCAGCGCTTTGCGGAACACATCCAAAAACTTTTCATCGTGGGTGTATGTGTAGCCAATGGCGCTGCCGTACACGCCCCAAGCCTGTCCCCGTGCCCAGAAGCTGTCATCCTTATAGCCCTGACAGGTGCGGCCGCCCTTGGGGGTGCCGTCCGGGTTCATAAAGAAGGTGTGGTAGGTGCTGCCGTCCGGCCGGAAGGAGTTTGCCAGCGTAGTGGCGGTGTGGGCGGCGGCGATCTCGCGGTAGTGGTCGCTGCCGGTCACCTGCGCTGCCCAGTACAGCAGCGGCACGTTGAGCATACAGTCAATGATATAGCGGTAGTTGTCGGGGTCGTCCATGGTGCCCCATGCCTGCAAGAAGCGGCCGCTGGGCTGGTAGCGGGTCAGCAGCTGGTCGGCGGCGGCAATGGCGGCGTTTTTGCCCTTTTCGCTGCCCACCAGCTTCCATGCTGCCACGCAGGTGGGGCTGTACAAAAAGCCCATATCGTGGTGGTCAACCTCCACCTTGCGGGCAATGCGGTCCGCAAAGCTGTCCACCTGAATGAGGGCGGCGGTCTTGAATTTTTCGTCCCCGGTGGCCTCGTAGGCCAGCCAGATCTCACCGGGCCAGAAGCCGCAGGTCCACTGGTTATTGGCGCAGCCGGGGTAGATATTGTTCACGCTGGAATGGTTCTGGCACTGGTAGGTGTACAGGGGCAGATTGGTCTCCACCTGCTTGCAGGCATCGGCCAGTGCCTGCCGTGCCTCGGCGTCGGTCATAGCGTGGTTCTGGTAGTTTTTCATCATGATTACTCCTTAAATCCAAACGTAGGGATCTCTGCCCACCGCTGGCGCAGAAAGTGCATACCCAGCTTGGGGCGGCGGTCCCGGGTGAACAGGCCCTTTTTGTTGCCATCCACCCGCATGGGGCCCTGCACGGTGTCGTAGTCTGCAAAGTTCCAGACAAATTCTCCCACAAACCACGGGCGCTTGTCAAACTCTGCATCCAGACGGCGGTAGAACTCCACCTGAAACTCCTCACTGAACATCTCGGCTCCGGCGGTGTGCAGGCCTGCCACAGTGTCTGCGCCGTACTCGCTCATCATTACGGGCTTGTGCTGCTCTGCCCAGAAATCCAGCTCCTGATTTAAGCCGTAGCAGGCAGCGTCCATGTCGCCGGAAAGGTTGTACCAGCCGTAGTAGCGGTTGATGCAGACGATATCCATGGTGCGGGTGGTGATATCCTTCGTATAGTCGTTCTGGCAGCAGACGAGGGTGACCGGGCGGTTCTGCGGGTCCAGCTGATGCGCCAGCTCATACAGCGGGTGCCAGTAATCGTAGGCATCCTGCGGGAAGTGCTCCAGATCCGGCTCGTTGCCAAGGCTCCACAGCACCACGCAGGGGTGGTTTTTGTCCCGATGGATCATCTCGGCAAGCACCTGCCGGTGATGCTCCGCAAGGGGATATTCCTTGTAAGGATTCACCGCCGCCCCGCCGCCGATGCCCACCGCCGGGGTCTCGTCCATGACCAGAATGCCCTCCCGGTCGCACAGGTCGTAGAACTCCTCAGCGTAGGGGTAGTGGCTGGTACGCACCGCGTTGGCGTTTGCCCAGTGGATCAGGTTCACATCCTTCACGTTCAGCACCGGGTCAAAGCCGCGCCCATGGGCGGTAAAGTCCTCGTGCTTGCAAAAGCCCTTGAAATAGAGCGGTTTTCCGTTCAAAAGCACCTGTGTGCCCCGCACCTCAATGCTGCGCACGCCAAAGGTCTGGTCGTAGACATCCGCCCCGCAGGTGATGTGCAGGGTGTACAGGTAGGGCGTGCCGGGTCTGGGCTCCCAGAGATGCACTTCCGGGATGGTGATCGTGCCTTCTGTACCCTCGGCGCTTGCAACGGCGTTGCCGTCCGCATCCAGCACCGTGACATGGACAGGCGCGCTGCCGGTGGTTTTGACCGCATACTGCACCGTGCCGTCCACGGCGGGCACTACGGTCACATCCTCGATATACTCTTTTGGGGTGGTGTAGAGCACCACCGGGCGGTGGATGCCCGCATAGTTGAAGAAATCAAAGTTCGGGCGGTTCTGGGGTGCGGCGGCGCGCTTGGCGGCTTCCACGCTGGGGATGCCCGCGTTGTCCGAGCCAAAGAAGGCCAGTTGTCCGTCCTCGTTGCCCACAGGCAGGGTGCTGTGGTTTACCCGGTTGTCGCAGGCGACGGTCAGCAGCACCGTCTCGCCGGGGCGCAGCAGGGCGGTGACGTCTGCTTCAAAGGGGGTAAAGCCGCCCTTGTGCTGTGCAATGAGCTGGCCGTTCAGCCAGACCTTTGCGGTGTGGGTCACCGAGCCGAACCGCAGCACCACCCGCTGCCCGGCGCAGAAAGTGGGCAGGGTAACTTTGCGCTGATACCATGCCCAGCCGTAGTGGCGGCGCAGGGCGGTGGTCTGGTCGTTCTGGTCGTTGTAGCTGGCGGGCACGGCGATGGGCTGGGCATCCGGCAGGGGCTTTGCGGGATCGAACTGGTCTTCCACGCAGCTGCCCAGCGCAAACGCCCATGTGCCGTCAAGGCTCAGCTTCAAGCGCGCTTCATTCTGTTCAGGATATAACATAACGCTTTCCCTCTATTTCTGCAAAAAATGCGGGGCGCGGGTACTGCCCACGCCCCGCTTACGGGTGATTTGTTTAGCCCTTGATGCCGGTGGATGCCACGCCCTGCACAAAGTACTTTTGCAGGGAGAGGAACACGATCAGCACCGGGATCAGTGCCACCACAGAGGCCGCCATGATCAGGCCGTACTCTGCAGAATACTGGGTGATGAACATACGCAGACCAATCTGGATGGTCTTGAGTTCGGTCTTGGTCAAGTAGATCAGGGGGCCAAGGAAGTCGTTCCATGTGTTCACGAAGGTGAAGATGGTCAGGGTGGACAGGGCGGGCAGGCTGAGGGGCAGCATGATGTGCCACCAGATGCCGTACTCGCTCAGGCCATCAATGCGGGCAGCCTCACACAGCTCGGTGGGCACGCCCTCGTAGAACTGCTTCATCAGGAACACGCCGAAGGCGCTGAAGGCCTGCAGGCACATAATGGCCAGATGGGTGTTGTTCAAATGCCACGAGCTCATCATCATGAACTGGGGCACCATGTAGGCCTGCCAAGGCACTGCAATGGTGGCAATGTAGCCGAGGAAGAGCGCGTTTTTGCCCTTGAACTGCATCTTAGCAAAGGCGTAGGCTGCAAAGGAGGAAGTGAACAGCTGCAACAGGGTGACCACCACGGTGATCTTGACCGTGTTTTTCACAAAGGTCAGCAGCGGGATCTGGGTCCAGATGTCCACATAGTTCTGCCAGCGGGGATTTTTGGGGATCCACTGGATAGGGAAGCCGAACACGTCCTTATTCAGCTTAAAGGAGGAGGACAGCATCCACAAAAAGGGCAGCAGCATACAAGCTGTGATGACGATGAGGAAGAAATAGATCAGGAACTTGGAGATGAAGTTGCGGCGCTTCTGAGAGGCTTCGGTCTTGATAATAGCAGCAGACATAGTTCTTCCTCCTTTCTCAGTTCTCGCCCTTGGAGCCGCGGAACTGGATGATGGTAACGATCAGCACCAGTACGAACAGCACCATGGAAATTGCACTTGCGTAGCCGTATTTCGGGGTATTGACGAAGGCCACATTATAGATGTAGTACACCAGCGTCATGGTAGCAGTACCGGGGCCGCCCTGCGTGATCATGTACATCTGGTCGTAGACCTTGAAGCCGGAGATGGTGAGCATGATGACCACAAAGAAGGTGGTAGGCCGCAGCTGGGGCAGAGTGATGTGCCAGAACTGCTGCCAGCGGTTTGCACCGTCCAGCTCGGCGGCTTCGTTCAGGTCCGGGTTGCAGCCCTGCAGGCCGGCCAGATAGATGACCATGTAGTAGCCCATGTTCTTCCACACGCTGAACAGGATGACCGTGATCATGGCGGTGTCCTTGCCGGCAGCCCAGCGGGGCAGGTTTTCCACCGCCACGCCGAAGAACTGGTTCAGGATCATGTTGATGGGGCCCATGGAGGGGTTGAAGATCATGTTCCATACCGCTGCCACCGCCACCAGCGAAGCAACGTAAGGGAAGAACGCCACGGTGCGGAAAAAGTTGCGCAGCTTCACGTTCTGGTTCAGCAGCACGGCCATGGCCAGCGAGCAGGCCAGCGTAAGCGGCACGGTGCCGATGACATAGACGATGGTGTTTTTCAAAGCCGCCTGAAAGATTTTATCGGTGGTGAAGAGCTTTACAAAGTTTTTCAGGCCGACAAATTCAATGGCGTGGCGGCCGTCCCATGCGCAGAAGGCCAGCGCAATGGCAAACACCATGGGCACCAGCGTAAACACGCAGAAGCCAATGAAGTTTGGCGCAATGAAGGAATACGCGATCAGAGAATCGCGGGTCGATTTTTTTAGCACTTTACGGGGAGTTTTATTCTGGACAGCAGCACTCGCCATAAAAGAGCCTCCTTTCCCGGAAGTATAACCATTTTTCCAAAAAATGAGCGGGGCGGGCGCTGTGCATACCCGCCCCGCTCGGACAGGGCTTTTTTCCGATGCTCGTCCACCGGAAAATGAATGGGGATCGAAAATGATGAAGAAGGAGAACCGCAACGTATTGCGGAAAACGCTTTATCAGCCGAGAACTGCGGGAACCTGATCGTTCATGTTCTGGATGCCCTCGTCCACGGTCTCGCTCATGGTCATAATAGCATCGTGCTCGGCGTTCAGAATGGTCTCGATATCAGATGCGTACTGGGTGTAGGGCATTTCCAGATAGACATTGCTGGTGGTCAGTGCATCCACAGAATTGCTGTCCTCGGGGAAGCCCTCGGTGGACTTGATGATCTCGGCGGTAGCAGCGGAGCCGCAGGCCGGGAAGGTGCCGGTCTTGGCAATGGCCTGTGCGCCCTCCTCGGAGACACACCAGTTGATGAAGTCGGCAGCGGCCTCTGCCTTGGGAGAATCCGCGTTGATGGCCAAGCTGGTCACAGTGCCCAGCGTAGAACCAGCCTCTGCACCGGCGGGGTGCGGGTACTTGACGATGCCCCAGTTGAACTTGGTCTCGGCATCCTTCATGTAAGCTTCCAGCGTGGAGATGAACCAGCTGCCCATGTTGACCATTGCGCACTGCTGGTTCTCAAAGGCTGCGGAGTAGTGCAGAGAAGAGGTCTTGAGGTAGCCGTAGTCCATGCAGATGCCGTCCTTCTGCTGGGCAATGACCATATCGTAGGTGGGCTTCATGAAGTCGTAGGTGCCGTCGATGATGGTGTTTTTGCCGTCCAGAATGGAGAACAGAGAAGCGGCAGAGCGCCAGGTGTGGTAGTGGCAGCCATAGACCTTGGTGTCGCCGGAGCCGCTGGTCATCTTGCGTGCCAGAGCATCGTAATCTTCCATCGTCAGGTCATTGGAGGGATACTCCACACCGGCCTTATCGAACAGATCCTTGTTGTAGTACAGCACCCAGAAGTCGCTGCGGAAGGGCACGGCGTAGAAGTTGCCGTCATCGGTGGTCAGCTGCTCGATGGTGCCGTTGAAATCGCCGGTGTCGCGGGTCAGCACCTCGTTCAGGGGCTTGAGGTAGTCCAGATTGATCAGGTTTGCGTAGCCGGGGATATCCTTGATGGTCACGATATCCAGATCAGCGCTGCCGGCCAGCTGGGTAGCCAGAACGGTCATGTAATCGCTGGAGCCCAGATCCACCATCTCGATGGTCACGTCCTTGTGGCTTGCCATGTAGCCGTCGGCCATAGCCTGCCAGTAGGGGGTGGATTCCTTATCCCACACCGACCACTGCAGGGTAACAGGGCCTGCTGCTGCGGATGCAGCGGTGGAACCAGCAGTGGAGGAAGCAGCGGTGGAGCTTGCGGAAGAGCCGCCGCAGGCGCTCAGAGCAGCAGCAGCGCCGCAGGCAGCGGCAGCGGTAAGGAACGAACGACGAGAGATCTTTTTCATAAGTGTGTCCTCCTTCAGGGCAGTGTGTGTATTTCGTGCAACGGTCTCCCCCGTGCCGGGGAGCCACTCGCTTTTGTTGACACTAGGATACCGCACAAACGCAAAAACCGGAATGGAAAAATTCCGGGAAGAGTTGCAGTTTTTCTGTATCTTTTAAAAAAAGATGCACTTTCTTACACTGGAGTCTGCACTTTCTTGTTCTCTTGCACAGTTTACATCCATGGCACAAGAAAAAAGCGTATAAAGTACACAATTTTCATGAAAAAAGTCGTTGACAAACCGCGCCGGAATCAGTACTGTATAAAGGAAAGAATGCAAAATATTACCGGAAAGGAGGCTCCGCTATGAAGAGCAGCCATCGTTTCCCGCTGCGGCGGCAGATCGTGTGGGGGATGCGCTTTTTTACCATCCTTACCTCGCTGGCCGTGGGCGCGGCGCTGTTCACCCTCTCCAACCAATATGTGCGCGCCAACTCCCTGCAGGCGGCAGAGTTCAACCTGCGGCTGGTGGCCACCTCCATCGAGACCAGTCTGGACAGCGCTGATGCTCTTTTGAACTGGGCTTCCATCGACAGCACCGTGCGGCGGTACATCTCGCAGGAAAATATCAACGGCACCCAGACCATTGCCGCCTACGAAGCCGTGCAGGAAAAATACTATTCCAGCACCCTGTACAGCCATATCCTCCGCTTTTTTATTACCAATGAGAACGACCGGCATTTGCAGTTCGGCACGCTGAACTCCTCGGCGGCGCTCAACCGCACCAGCATAAAGCAGTTTCTCCCCAAGGGGTACGGGATGCAGTTCACCACCGACCCGCTGCTGCCCGGCAGTCCGGACTGCATCGCCCTCAGCCAGCCTGTCCGCTGCGGCAAGGGCACCTTGCACCGGGGCAGCACCTACCTTGCGCTGGACACCGCCATTATCACCGACCCGGCTGCGGGCTACAACCTGACCGACGGCAGCGCCCTGTACTGGGAGATGGGCAGCCGCCTGTGGCAGATCGAAAACGGCAGCCTGACCGAGATTGAAAACCCGCTGCGGGAGGTGGACTACACCCTGCGCACCGGCAGCAATAACGGCGTGACAGAGCAGACCGCATGGCAGGGCAAGGTGCGGCTGGACGGCCAGAAGTATTATGTAGTCAAGGTAACACTGAACGGCCGCAGCGCGGCACTGGTACAGCTTTTGCCCGCAAATACCTTTTTGCTGCACTACGGCGTGTACCTGTGGCTGGTCGCCCTTGGCATTGCCATCATCTGGGGACTGAGCTTTTTGATGCAGCACTGGCTGGAGCGGGTCATCACCCACCCGGTGGAGGCACTGCAAAAGCGCATCGAGACCGTGGGCAGCGGCAGCTTTGCCCCGGACCGCACGGTGGAGTGGAACAACGAGTTGGGCGACATCGGCCGGGGCATCAACCAGCTGGCAGAGAACGTTGACAGCCTGATGACCCGCCGTGTGGAGGACGAGCGCCGCAAGCAGGAGCTGGAATACCGGATGCTGCAAAACGAGGTGAACCCGCACTTTATCTACAACACCCTCAACAGCATCCGCTGGATGGCCACCATCCAGCACGCGCCCGGCATTGCCGAGATGGTCACCGCCTTTGCGCGGCTGACCAAGAGCATCTCCAAGGGTACCCAGAAGCTGGTACCTTTGCAGGAGGAGCTGGCGCTGCTCAACGATTACTTTACCATCCAGCAGTACCGCTACGGCGGCGACTTAGAGATTGAGGTCTCCCGCATTGAAAGCGAGACCCTTTGCCGGGACTGCATGATCCCCCGGTTCACCTTGCAGCCGCTGGTGGAAAACGCCATCTTCCACGGGCTGGAGCCAAAGGGCGGCCACGGCAGCGTGCTGCTGGATATCTCCACCGACCCGGATACCGGGGACGTATTGCTGCGCATTACCGACGACGGCGTGGGCATGCCACCGGAGCAGGTGGCGCATCTTCTGGACGAGCCCGCCGAGGGTGCCGAAAAGGCTGAAAAGTTCCGTCATGTCGGCCTGTGGAACGTGAACCGCCGCATCCGGTATTCCTTTGGCGAGGGCTACGGCCTGACCATTGAAAGTGAAGAGGACGTGGGCACCGAGGTCACCATCCGGCTGCCCTATCAACAGAAAGGAGACAGCCATGCTGCGGATATTACTGGTGGATGATGAGCCGCTGGTGCTTATCGGCCTGCAGGGGATGCTGGAATGGGAAAAGCTGGGCTATACCGTCTGCGGCACCGCCCGCAACGGCAAGCTGGCGCTGGAACTCATTGAGCGGGAGAAGCCGGATATCGTCATTGCCGACGTAAAAATGCCGGTGATGGACGGGCTTACCCTTGCCCGCACCTGCCGGGAACGCAGCGCCCTGCCCGCCTTTATCATGCTGACCAGCTTTGAAGAATTTGATTACATCAAGCAGGCCATGGGTGCCGGGGTGGTGGATTATCTGGTCAAGCTGGACCTGACCCCCGAGAACCTGCAAACCGCCCTTGCCAAGGCCGCCGAAAAGGTAAAAAAGGAGCGCGCTTTGCTGGGCGAATTGTCGGCACAGGAAAACCTTGCTGAGAGTGTGCGCAGCTATCAGGAGCGTTTTTTCGTGCGGCTGTACGCCGGGCTGTTCCCGGACGAAGCCGCATTGGAGCAGCCTTTGCAGCACATGGAGCTGAACCTTGCAAGCGACGCCTACCTTGTAGCCAGCTGCGAGATCATCGCCAACACCGCCCTTACCCCCGCCCAGCAGCTGAAGCTGAGTTTTTCCTGCGGGCGGATGCTGGAGACCACCCTGCAAAACTACCTGCCCTGCTATGTGACCGGGGCGGATGCCATGCGCTGCAATGTGCTGTTCTGCCTGACCGATGCCCAGTGCCAGAACTACCGGACGGTGCTGCGCCCGCTGCTGGAACGCGCCAGCCAAATTCTATACAACTATTTCACGGTACGGCTGCTCTGGGCGGTAGGCCGCCCCACCGGCTCCCTGCTGGGGCTGGCGCGCTGCTGCCGGGAAAACGCCCATTTGCAGCCCCTGCTCACGGTGGAGCAGCCCATCCAGTTCGTGGAGGTCAACGAGGGCGACGCCACCGCCGGGAAGATGCAGGTGGTGGCACAGGTGCAGGAGTATATTAAGAATCACCTTTCGGAAAAACTGACGCTGGCCGATGTGGCGGCAGTGTTCAATTTTTCGCCCAACTACCTCAGCCAGCTGTTCGGCAAATACGGCGACAGCGGCTTTGTGGAGTACATTACCGAGACCCGCATCGCTGCGGCGAAGGAGATGCTGGAACAGGGCGATTTGAAAGTATACGAGATCGCTGAGAAACTGGGGTACGAAAGCGCCTTTTATTTTTCCAAGGTGTTCAAAAAGGTCACGGGGCTCAGCCCGCGGGAATACCAGCAAAGTATTTAAAACCGGAGGCTTTTATGATACAGGAACAACTTGCTTTTCTGCCGGAATTTCTTCCCGATTACCGGCCCTTCCCCCCTGCCAAGGAACGTACTGCATGGCAGGGGCTGCCCCTGCGGGCAAAGCAGCGCTTTTTGCAGGCGGGGAAAGCCGCGCTGCAAACGCTCATTGCGCCCCTGCCGCTCTCGCTCTGGCTGGATTTCACCCACACTGGGCGGCGCACGCCATGGGAGACGGCTTACTTCTCCCGCCGGGCGCGGCTGTGCGCGCTGGTATGCGCCGAATGCGTGGAGCACGAAGGGCGCTTTCTGGATGAAATTGCAGATACCGTATGGGCGCTTTGCGAGGAAAGCGCATGGCAGCTGCCCGCCCACAACAGCTACATCCGGGACACCCCGCAGCTGCCCTTGCCGGACACCACCCGCCCCATCGTAGATTTATTTGCCGCCGAGACCGGCGCGCTGCTGGCGCTGACCCGGTACTTACTGCCCGATGAGCTGGATACTGCCGCGCCGGGCACCACGGTGCGGATGGAGCGGGAGCTGGACGCCCGCATCCTGACGCCTTATTTTACAAGCCACTTCTGGTGGATGGGCAACGGCGCAGAGCCTATGTGCAACTGGACGAGCTGGTGCACCCAGAATGTGCTGCTCACGGTCTTTCTGCTGCCCACCACACAGCAGCAGCGGCAGGTTGCCGTCAAACAGGCAGCGTACAGCCTCGACTGCTTTTTAAAGGACTACGGCGCGGACGGCTGCTGCAACGAGGGTGCGCAGTATTACCGCCACGCCGGGCTGACCCTATGGGGCTGCCTTGAAATTTTGTCCAATGTTGCACCGCAGGCCTTCTCTCCCCTGTTCCATGAACCTAAAATCAAAAACATTGCAGAGTACATCTGCAACGTCCATGTGGAAGGGCCTTACTACCTGAACTTTGGCGATTGCAGCCCTCTTGCCGGGCGGTGCGGCGCACGGGAATACCGCTTTGGGCAGGCTGTGGGCAGCGATGCCCTGCAAGCCCTTGCGGCGGCAGACTTCCGTGCCGATGCCGACCCCGACCATTTGCAGAACTCGGACGGCAGCACCCACATCAACCTGTGGTACCGGCTGACCACCGCCTTTGCAGAAGAAGAAATGATGGCGTACTCCGCAGCGCCCCGGCACCATTTAACGGTGTGGTATCCCAGCGTGGGCGTCTATGCCGCGCGGCAGGGCAGCTGGGTGCTGGGTGCAAAGTTCGGCTCCAACGGCGACAGCCACAACCACAACGATACCGGCAGCATTACTGTATACAAGGACGGCAGACCGTTCCTGATCGATATCGGAGTGGAGAGCTACACCAAAAAGACCTTCAGCCCCCAGCGGTATGAGATCTGGACGATGCAGAGCGCATGGCACAACCTGCCCACCTTTGACGGCGTGCAACAGCTGCCCGGCGCGGAATACGCCGCCCGGGAGGTGTGCACCGAGGAAAATAGCATCACCGGCGAACTGGCGGGCGCGTACCCGCCCATCCCGGGGCTTACCACCTACCACCGCAGCGTATCGATCAGTGAACAGGGCATCACCCTGCGGGACGAAACGGACTATCCCGGCGCGGTGGAGCTGACCTTGCTCACCGAGCAACAGCCTGTCCCCGCTGCGGATGGCTTTGCGGTGGGCACACTGGGCGGCATTCGGTTTGACCCGGGTGCCGTAACGGCCGCTGTTACGCCGGTGCCCATCACCGACCCGCGCCTGCGCACCGCATGGCCGGAAACAATCTATAAGATCACCCTGCATTTCCAAAAAATGCTGAACCTCGAACTGTACTAAGGAGAACTGCCATGGAGACCATCAAGCTGAAAATTCTGGACGAAGCCGGCCACACCCTGATGACCTGTGACGCTGACACCGCCGTATCCCTTGTTTACACCAACTGCTACAAGCCCGGCGACCGGGTGGCACTGGAGATCGACCATCCCGGGCAGTACTGCGTCATCCAGTTCGAGGACACCATGCCCGAAGCCCTTGTGTATGTGGTCAAGCGGGAGATCAATTTCCACATTCCCTTCGGGGAGCAGGCCATCACCTATTCGCCCAAGAGCTTTGTGGGCAGCCGTCATGTCATCCGGGCACGGCTGGCGCTGCCGGAGGAGATTGCCGCCCGGCGGAATCTGGCCTTTAACTGCTATGACGAGCACGGCGACACCGGCTTTTACCCCCACGCCAGCGCCAACGTAGAAACGCGCGGCGAGGCGGTGTTTGCCGCCCGCAACGCCATCGACGGCATTTTTGAGAACAGCGCCCACGGCGAGTATCCCTACCAGAGCTGGGGCATCAACCGCGACCCGAACGCAGCCCTGACGCTGGATTTTGGCCGGGAAGTACTGCTGGATGAGCTGCGCATCACCGAGCGGGCAGATTTTCCCCACGACAACTACTGGGTCAAGGCCACGGTGGAATTTTCCGACGGCAGCAGGTTGGACATCCCGCTGGTGAAAAGCGCCAAGCCCCAGAGCGTGACCTTTGAGCCCAAGCGGGTGCGCAGCCTTGTGCTGAAGGATCTGATTCAGGCCGAGGGGACTTCCCCCTTCCCGGCGCTGACCCAGATCGAAGCCTTTGGCACCGAGGTGAAGTAAGATGAGCATCTACAATGCCCTTTATGGGCGGGACGGCCATGGCGTAGGCCCAAACGAGCCGGAGAAAAAAGGCTTTGCACGCTTTTGCCAGATGGTCGGCCGCGACCTCGGCCAGCTGCTGGGCACGAACCTGCTGGTCTGCGTGCTCTGCCTGCCCGCTGCGCTGGGGGTCTCGCTGGGGGTTACCCTGTTCTCGCTGCCGATTACGGTGGTGTGCAGCGCGGTCACCGGTCTGCTGACCGGCCCTGCCATGGTGCTGCTGGCAGACTGCGCTCTGCGCAGCTTGCAGAACGACCCCTCTCAGTGGCTGCCCCGGGCAAAACAGACCCTTGCCGCCCATTGGAAAGCCGCCTGCGGCTTTGGCTGCATTGGCACGCTGGTGCTGGGGCTGCTGTGCTTTGTGTCTGCCTTTGTGTTTGAAGCCGCCGCGCAGCAGGGGTATTACCCCGGGCTTGCGGTGCTGGTATTTCTGGCGCTGGACTTTCTGGTGCTGGCGGTTCTTGCTACGCTTTGCGCCGCCGTGCTGCCGCTGCAAGCCCCCGCCCCGGACAGCCTGCTGCGCCGGGCGGGCAGGCTGCTGGCTGCCGCCCCGGCGCGCTGCGTCTTGGCAGGCGTTCTCATGCTGGCGGGCATCGGCGGCATGATCTTGCTGTTCCCGGTCAGCATCTTCTGGGCGGTGCTGTTCGGCTTCTGGCTGCCGGGGCTGGCAGCGATGCAGACCCTGTTCCCGGTTTTGCGGCAGGAGTACGGCGTAGAAGTGCGCACCATCCCGCGCCCGGCAGCGCCGGATAAGCCCCTGACCGCACAGGAGCAAAAAAAGCGCTCCCGCGCCAACTGGTGGTATTACAACTGGGGCATCGTGGCGGTGGCGGCAATGGTCATTGTGGGCGTGGCATATGTGGCGCACGGCCTGCTGACCACCGTAGACCCGGACTATACCGTGGCAGTGGTCACGGCAGAAGCCCTGCCGGACGAGGCCGTACAGCGCCTGCAGACTGCGCTGGCAGACTATGCGGAGGACGCCAACGGCGACGGGGCGGTCATCGTGCAGGTGAATAACTACACATGGAGTGCCGATGCTGCCCTGACCGACATGAATGGCCAGATGGCGGGTGCCACCCAGATGAACACCGACCTTGCCAACGGCGAAAGCAAAATCTGGATCTTGGATGACCCGGAGGGCTTCGAACAGGCCTATGGGGCGCTGAGCGAAAAGCTGGGCGCGGACTGGCAGGCAAAGCTCATCCCGTGGAGCAGCCAGCCCGCCCTTTCCGGGCTGGAACTGGGCAGCTACAATACCGCCGCCGACGGAAGCCAGACCGTGAATATTCAGAGCCGCTTTGCCGGGTACAGCGTAGCAGTGTTTGATGCTTCAGATGCGCTATGGCAGGCGCTCAATTCGTAAAAAAGAAGCCGGACGTAGTGTCTGCACTGCGTCCGGCTTTCTTCATACAGTACCTTGAATCTTGCATAAGCCGTCTGAACGTGATACCGTGCCATGACCTCACACTTTCCGTGGGCGAGCCGGACAACGCCGCTGCAAAACTTCGTTCGGAGCAAACGGTGACCCCATTACATGAGCAGAGCCCAGCTACTTATTTTTTGCGTCTTAACAATTTGGAAACATTTGTAGAACTTGTCGGGGCGAGGCCCCTCCATCTGCTATCGCAGACCGTTCTGCCGCTTAAAAGCCCCACTGGGGCTTTCATTGCTGCGCTGCGCTGCGCAAACGCGGTCTATGCGTTTTGAGCGCAGCGGTAGAGGGGGACAAACGTCCGGGCAAAGCTCCCTTTGCGGGTGTTGTATTTTGTCTTATCCGGCAGCCACGGCAAAAAGCAAGCCGCCTTGTGCTGTGGGGATGGCACCAGCCGCCCTTGTGGAGGTGCTTCATCTTCTCCTGCACTCCCTTCTTCTTTTGACATTTCCTTTGACCGTAAGCAGGGGGATGCATCGATTTTGCACTCATTTGTCCGCGTGCGTCCAGCAGCGTCCGGCTCACCACAGAGCTTGCCGTCTTGGAAAGCGCCAGCCCCACTTCCTGTTCCAGCTCCCGGATAGCATTGGTCAGGCTGGGCTGAGAAATATAGAACTGCTGCACTGCATGGCTGATGGTGCCGGTGCCGGCAACAGCCGTGACATAGCGGAGTTGTTGAAGGGTCACGGCAGTTTCCTTTCGGCGTGTTTTCTCTATCCTACCGCAGAGCCGCCAAAAACGCAACGTATTTTCTTCTTTGAAATACCAAACGAACATTGCCGGCATATCCAAGATACGTTTTACCCGCCCTGCAATTTCCCTTATAATAGCACCGCAGTCTTGAAACGGCTGCAACATTCCCATATCACAAAGGAGGCTTTCCGGTATGGGACAACGGCAAAGTGAGGTCATCAAAAATCACATGGAAGTCTACTGGCACGACTATGCGTCGGCCAGCAAGGGCGTCCCCATTACCGAGGCGGGGCTTGTGGAAAAAGCCTCCGTCATTGGACGCACCGGGCTGATGCTGCTGGAATGCGGCACCGGCGCATGGCGTGTCCGAAGCTCCATGAACACCCTTTCGCGGGAGCTGGGAGTCACAACAACAGCGGACATCGGCCTGTTGTCCATTGAGTTCACCTGCTTTGACGGTGACCAGTGTTATACCCAGTCGCTCTGTCTGACAAATACGGGCGTGAATACCTCCCGGCTGAACCGACTGGAGCATTTCGTCAACGACTTCGACCGGGAAGGAAAATTTATGACCGGCGAAGAACTGCACAGCCACCTCGATGAGATCGAGCGCATCCACGGCTTGTATTCGCCCATCGCACTGGGCTTTGCAGCTGCACTGGCCTGCGGCTGCTTCACCTTTCTGCTTGGCGGCGGCATTGTGGAAATGCTGTGTGCCTTTTGCGGTGCAGGCATCGGCAACTTTGTACGGTGCAAGCTGACAAAACACCATTTCACCCTGTTTCTGGGCATTACGGCGTCGGTCTGTTCAGCAAGCCTCGTGTATGCCATCCTGCTGAAGCTGGCAGAGGTGCTGTTTGCCGTATCGGCGCAGCACGAGGCGGGGTATATCTGCTCCATGCTCTTCATCATTCCGGGCTTTCCGTTCATTACCAGCGGCATCGACCTTGCCAAGCTGGATATGCGCTCCGGGCTGGAACGTCTGGCCTACGCCATCCTCATCATTCTGGTGGCAACCATGACGGCTTGGATCATGGCACTGCTGCTGCATTTGCAGCCGGTGCAGTTCCCTGCCCTGAGCCTGACACTCCCGGAAGAGATCGTGTTCCGGCTGCTGGCAAGTTTTGGCGGTGTGTTCGGCTTTTCGCTCATGTTCAACAGTCCCCGGAACCTGGCAGTCTGCGCCGCCCTTATCGGTGCGGTAACGAACACGTTCCGACTGGAGCTGGTGAGCCTTGCGGGCTTTCCGCCCGCTGTTGCAGCGTTTCTGGGCGCACTGCTGGCCGGACTGCTGGCCTCCTGCCTGAAGAGCGCCGCCGGTTATCCCCGCATCTCCGTCACTGTGCCGTCCATCGTTATCATGGTGCCGGGACTGTATTTCTACCGTGCCATCTATAATCTGGGCATCCTGTCTCTGATGAACTCTGCCACATGGTTTGCAGATGCCATTCTCATCATCGTAGCACTGCCGTTAGGGCTGATCTTCGCCCGTATTGTCACTGACAAGACTTTCCGTTATTGCACCTGATGTGCAGCATTTCCATTCTCCCATATAAGGCAAAACGCAGCGAATCTTTTAACGGTTCGCTGCGTTTTGTTTTGCTGTGATGCACTTATAAAGGGAGTTCGTTTACAGGGCGTTTACTCGCCGTAAACGATCTTGGTAGCAGTTTCCACATGGCGTTCCAGCCGGTCGGCAAAGTGTTCCAGCGGCAGAAAAACGCCAAGTTCATCGTAGCGGGTTCCGCCGTCCTTGAGCGTATTCTGTCCATAGTAGACTACGGAACGGGGCAGTGCGTGCTGCAGCTTCATCTGGATATCCCAGACGGTGGAGTAGGCCTCCGCTTCCGTTACCTTCTGCTTCACGGTGTCCGGCAGTTCGTAGATCAGCAGTAGCCCCAAATGCTGGTTGTAGTGGTACTCCACCACATCCATCGATCCTTCATCGTAGCCGTGATACTTGCAGTAGCCGCTGGCAAGGTACATTTTTACCTTTTCCTGCTTCTGGAACACCCGGATGAACCGGTCGTATACTTTGCTGCTCACGGCAAATTTGTTGTTCGGCAAAAGAACGCCGGCATCATCCGTCAGGATCACCGGGTTCGGCTGACCATCGGCGTTGAATTTGAACGGGATCAGGGCAGCGTTCCGTAGCAGGTCAAACATACTGTGCTGGCAGATCGCCATCAGAAAGGCAGACAGATCCTTGTTCTCGTAGGCATTGAACAGCGCTGCGGCAAACTGCTGTGCACTCACGGTCGGCGCATCCAGTACGTCTGCCATGTCCAGCGAGTCGTTGAAGGTATCCATCAGGCGTCGGCAGGCTTCTGGATTTTTCAGTATCTCCCCGAACAGTGCCTCTGCCTTTTCTTCTCTTGAAAATATCGTTGCCATCAAAAAGACCCTCTTTCTGTTTATTTCCAACTACCTATTATAGATTCATAATGCCCCGCTGTGAAATACTGCTTTCATATTGCTGCTATATATAGAACACTTTTTACACATTTTCCAAGTGCCCGTATAATGGACACTGCAATCATGAAATTGCACGAGGGAAATCGAAAAGTATATAAGTTGGTTTGAACGGAGGCAGTTCCTATGTCTGAGGTCAAAAAGGTCGTGCTGGCATATTCCGGCGGTCTGGATACATCGATTATCATCCCGTGGCTGAAAGAGCACTATAACAACTGCGAAGTCATTGCCGTGTGCGGCAATGTGGGGCAGAAGGGTGAGCTGGAAGGCTTGGAAGAGCGCGCCAAGGCAAGCGGCGCATCCAAGCTGTACATCGAAGACCTGACCGATGAATTTGTGGAGGATTACGTCATTCCCACCATGCAGGCCGGGGCAGATTACGAGGGTTATCTGCTGGGCACCAGCTTTGCCCGCCCCATTTTGGCAAAACGCGTGGTGGAGATTGCCCGCGCCGAGGGTGCGGATGCGGTCTGCCACGGCAGCACCGGCAAAGGCAACGATCAGGTGCGCTTTGAGCTGGCCATCATGCACTTTGCACCCGACCTGAAGATCATCACCCCGTGGCGCGAGTGGGACATCCAAAGCCGCGATGAAGAGATCGACTATGCCGAGGCTCATCACATCCCGCTGAAGATCAGCCGGGAGACCAACTACTCTAAGGACAAGAACCTGTGGCATCTGAGCCACGAGGGTCTTGATCTGGAAGACCCAGGCAACGAGCCTCAGTACGATAAGGCCGGCTTCCTCGAATTGGGTGTCAGTCCCAAGACCGCACCGGATAAGTCCGAGTTTGTGGAGCTGGAATTTGAAAAGGGCGCTCCTGTGGCTCTGAACGGCGAGAAGCTGAAGCCCGCTGCCATCATCGCAAAGCTGAATGAGATCGGCGGTCGCAACGGCGTCGGCCTGTACGATGTAGTGGAGAACCGTCTTGTGGGCATGAAGAGCCGCGGCGTCTATGAGACCCCCGGCGGCACCATCCTGTACAAAGCCCACGAAGTGCTGGAAACTCTGACGCTGGACAAGCTCACCGCCCACAAGAAGCGTGAGCTGGCCATCACCTTTGGTGAACTGGTGTATGATGGCCAGTGGTTCAGCCCGCTGCGCAAAGCTCTGAGTGCCTTTGTCACCTCCACACAGGAGCATGTCACCGGCAAGGTGCGTCTGGAACTGTACAAGGGCAACCTCATCAATGCAGGGGTATGGTCGCCGTTCTCTCTGTATCGTGAAGACATCGCCACCTTTGCCGCAGGCGGCGACTACAAGCAGAGCGATGCCACCGGTTTCATCAGCATCTATGGTCTGCCCACCAAGGTGCAGGCTATCGTAAACAGCGAAAAAGAAGGGGAATGAAGTAGCTTATAGCAGTTTGTGTTTTTAATGCACAAGCATCGCTTGTGTTTTACTCTGCGAACAAAAAATCCGAACACTTCTCCTATTGGAAAAAAGTTCGGATTTTGTTGTTGTGGTGCACCTCCAGGGACTCGAACCCTGGGCCCACTGATTAAGAGAGCAAGCCGCCGGTTCGTCTCAATTTATGGAAGTTTCGAGTCATCGTTATTTTTAATCAGAGCACCGTGATTTTTTACCCAGCAATTTCTGCACCCTTTGTCGGATTTTGCAGTGAAAATTCCCCTCTGCACGTTTTGAAACCGTGCAAAATCCGTGCAGAAACCGTGCACTTACTCTCTGACAAATAAAAATCGCTCTATCCCCTACCGGCTTGACGGCATTGGTTTGAGTGGCCGCACACCAAAAATCAAGTCTAGGAGGACACTACTATGATGAAACTACTTTCCTGCCGCTACAATATGGACACCAACCGGGTGGAAGCCCGGTTTGAGGATGGCACTGTCCTTTCCCTTGACTGCATCGCCATTGAGGACGAGTACGGCAACACCCCGGCACAGCGGGCAGAACTGGATTGGCTGCTCTACAATAAGCCATTGGAGTACGCCCAGCTTGTGCTGAGTGGTGAGATTGAACACTACCTTTCACTTGGCTGCGACCATGGCAGACTGGAAGATTGACCTTTAATTAAAATATCCAAGGCAAAACAACAGCCCTCTACTTGCAGTCGTTGCAAATAGAGGGCTCATGATTAGTTAGTAGTTCAACCTATTATGGTAACCATCTGAAAATACTGATACTGGTATTCATCTTCTAATACCGCCTGCATTTCTTCCATGTATAGCGGGTCTTTCAACAGTTTGGGATGAAATGCTCGCTCTCTCCAGAGTCGGACTCCAATTTCGGGAAAAAAATATTCCGTTCCCAGTTGCAAGTCCTTTTCGTTGCAAATAACGTTGTCCTTTTTCATTAAGCTATCAATAATACACTCGGCGGCTGTATTAAACATATCCATCCCGAACAATTTTATTGATGCCACTTTAGACAAATCACGCTGGATGCCGATTTCAGCAGCTTTTCCGTTCCGATACTGCACAAGAAAGAACGAATCATTATCCATATATCGTCCGGTTATCAAATTAGGGTCATCGGTTTCCGCACAACATTCCATTTGCATTGCTTCATCAGAAGAATTCGACCACTGTTTCTTCATTTGTAGAAGAGCATTTTCTAATTCATCTGATGTCATGCCTAATTTTAATTGTCCAATTCCAATATGTGGTTCAATTATGTGGTTCAATAATTATCTCTTTCATAACAAAACCTTATACCAAAAAGTGAGCCATACAAATGCAGCAGTTGCACATATCATCAGAACCAGTAGTATCGTACTTGCAAGTTTTTTCTCAATGGAAACTTTCTGATTTTCGCACAAGACAATTTGCTGAAGATTGTGAAATTCGGCTTCGCTGACATTTCCATTTAACGCTTTCCATGTATTGCGGCGTTCTGTAACCAGCAAGAAATCAGACAGCATTTCCATAAAAATGACAGCGAAAAATGCCAAAGAAAGAAACACATACTGCTCCATTGGCTTGCCGTCAAAGTATCTCGGAGTGCTGCCGGTTTCAAGGACTGTACCGCAATGACATAAAGTACGGTACTTTGTTCACAGTTGTTCTCCTTAATCTGCTGGCACCTATACACCGTTATTCCCATCATGTCTAAAAGCGAATTGATTTTGCAATTTCCAATGCCTGGCTTTCCGACACAGAACTTGCTTCAAGTTCAATTGCAACAAAGCATTCTTTCTCGTTATCATAAGCGAGAACGCCTAAATTGTTTACTGGTTCTGAATTTGCACCATCTTGAAAAATTACCGTTGTAAGTGCAGTCGTTCCGCGTTCCGTGGTTTGTATCACATCGTATTTATTATCCGTGTCAAACCTGTAAACCGATCCTAGCCGAAGTGCAGAGTAAACAATCTGCACGGAATCTCTATCACCTTCATATGGTTCATAGGTACTGTATCCAACCGCGCCAACCAACACATGATTTTTGTCATAAATATCATATACTGGATAAGACGGATTCAAGCTTGCAAGAGCAAGTGGTTTATTTTCAGCACGTTGCGTTTGTTCTCTCTTTTGAATTTTCCACCCTTGCGGAAGTTCGATTGAAATAACACTGCTCGCTTGTCCTAATTCTTCAGTTTGAAATTCAATTTGCCGATTTGGTTTCTCCTTGTTTTCAGCTTGTTCTCCTAAAATATCTGATGCGATTTGTCCATATTCTTTATCAGTAGTGATGGATTCCAGATACTGATAAAGCGTATTTCTTTCTTCATCCGATCCTCTATAGGGAAGCTCTGTTTTTATGCCGGATAAAACAAGCTGCTGAAAGTCTTTATCATTCATCAGTTTGTCATATTTCAACACATACAGTGTGTCTTGAGGGAATTTGATAAGACGATTTGTCAACACCGAAAAGCAATCTTCTGTATACCCACCATCCGATTCTTTAAGCTTTTGCAGTACTTGGCTTGTGCTGGCATTTTCAAGATTAGATAAAAATTCCTGCTCGCTTGTCACCGATGTCGATATAGGAGAGTTCATAGAAGTTGAAGAGGATACTTTTGTTGAGCAAGCTGACAATCCTATGATTGTCGCAACCGAAATTGCAATGAAGCTCCTTTTCATATAGAACATACACCTCCCGTTTGTTTCCATCAGAAGCTTTTACTTAGACAACGCAGCAACCAACACATTTGTTGCAGGATTTTCCAAATTTGTTTACTTAAACAAAAATCCATCCTCACATTTGTGCTCATCTGAACTTTGAGCATTATTTCCACAGCCAATCAATGTAAGTACCAGCGCAAGGCAAAGAACTATTATAGCCCTCTTTTTCATACGGTTTCCTCCTTCTATGTTTTTTCTTCACATTTATCGGACTTTTCCACAGTTTTTGCAAAAACGTTCAGAAGAAGCATTTAATGTTCCGCAGTCCGGGCAATACCATCTTCCGTCTGGCATCGGTTCAACAGGCGAGGGCGTTTGGTGTGCTTTTGCTGGAGTTTGAACGGGTGATGCAGTAAACAGCGGCGCAATATTCACATCTCTGCGTCCAACGCCAGCAAGGCTTCTAAAATCCCACGACTTAACTTCTTGTGCCAGCGTCCGTTTTGGTTCAATATACTGACCACACCGCTGGCAATATCGAACACCCAGCTTGTTTTCATAGCCGCAATTTTTACAAGTCATCAAAACTCCCTCCTTGCTTTTTGTTTATATAACGAAATTTAAGCCTGATTTATTTCGTTTGTTTACAAAATTTTCCAAAATCGTATAGATGCACATAAATTTTCTGAAAATTTGTAGCACAATCGCAATCTTCTTTTAAATAAACACGCTATAAGGACAAATTTTTTGTTTTACCTCGATTGAAAGCTATCTTTAGCTTTCTGGTTTGAGAACTGTACTTCGGGCCGGATTCTTTGGGTCTACTAGAATTTTTATTGGTGCCCCTTTCGGAATACATGGATTGAACCAAAACCACTGCGACTTGCCATTATAGGTTTCACCTTTAACTTTATACTGATAATGTACCACATATGGATAGATTACATCCTCATCGGCAAGGTGGTAGGTACTCATATGAAATTTTATATGTACCCGTTTTGTTGCTGTAACCTTTCCGATGATTCTTGTTCCATTTTTCAAAAGTTCTGCCTTTTTATAGTCAGAAATAATCGCCAATCCGATAATTATACCTGCTACAATCCATGCTAATATCGCAGCCACCCAAATACCAGACTTACACGCTCCAACCGATATAATTGCCGCCACGAACATTCCGACATATGCCATTGTATGAATAAGATCTTTTGAAAAAAACATTTTATCTCGTGTAATTTTCATAAAACGGCATCCTCCTCAAATCCTACAGTCGGTAATCAGCGGCTCCGTGAAATCAACGTTCCTTAGATATTTAGATTTAATCCTATTTTGTTTCATCCGTCTACAAAATTTCTCAAAATCGTATAGTTGCACATAAATT
>CDZL01014053.1_pt1 | contig 144878 bp, 153 predicted proteins | sample 557581 | NCBI WGS metagenome assembly CDZL01 (sample SAMEA3182063, study PRJEB8094) | gut metagenome | biome: human; feature: gut; material: Stool; isolation source: human stools | place: Canada | collected 2013-01-29 | reverse complement strand
GAGGAACTACTACAGGGAAGTTAAGGAAAAGAATCGTATCTACTATGAGCTTTATCATTTGGATGGCACAGAGGACATTCCGCTTGATTACAACGAGATTGACCTTGTATGTATCAGACCGGACGGAGCATACGAAGCCCCTGCAACGGTTGAGACAGCTTTAAGGACAGCAAGGAAACGATTGTCGGAGCTTGATGATAATTTCCACTTCCACACCCTGCGACACACTTATACCACAAACCTGCTCTCAAATGGAGCAGCACCAAAGGATGTACAGGAATTACTTGGACACTCGGATGTAAGTACCACTATGAATGTCTATGCACACGCTAACCGAGAAGGTAAGCGAAACTCAGCCCGACTACTTGATAAGGTGGTTGGAGAATAAAATCGAATAAGAAAAACTTTCCCTTGTAGATACCTCATAAGGGCAAAAACAAGGGAAAAGGATACATATAGAGTGGCAAGGCATACCGCCAAGTCGCATAAAATAAGGAAAGTTGAGATTTTAGTTATACAAACTGGAATTTGACACTTTGTATTTATCGAGAATACTCTTGAAACCATTTTGCAAAGCGTGATTTATTGAAAATAATGAATTTATATAGTTCTCCATTTTTCATATTAACTGTTGCAATTGGAAAGACTATCCACTTCCAAGAGATTTCTTTTATTTCCTGCATCGGCAAAACTAAATTTCTGTATTTTTTGCCAACTGTAAGCTTGTTTGTCTTGTAAGTAAGCGACTGACTATCGAGGTACAGACCTCCTCCAACTATGCCATTGTGACACAAACTGCAAACAAAAGATTTCATAGAAACATCCCTCCATTAAATTCCAAGTTGTCGTTCTTAGTGTCCCATGGTTTCCGCACACAAAAAGTCCCCTGTACAAGGTGCGTGCTTACACCTCGCCCGCAAACTTCATGCCCCAGTTCATGCGGGTGTCGTACATCAGGCGGGTCAGGGCAAGGCTGTCCTGCGGGGTGTAGCGGTCGCTGCCGGTACGCCCCAGCTTGACGCAGCGGCTTGCTTCCCGGATCTCATACTCAAAGCCGTTGATGTCCACTGGGCAGCGGATGACCTCTGGCTCTTTGCCCTCCACTTCCAGCGTCAGGGTCTCGGCGTGCTGGAAATCCGGCAGGAAAATACTGCCCTTGGTGCCAAGGATGCGGGCATTGCGCTCCAGCTCCTGCCCGATGGTCTGGACAGACTCTGCCTTGCAGCCGCCGGGGTAGGTCAGCACAAGGCGGCTGTAATCGTCGGTGCCGTACTCGTTGATGTGCACCTCTTTGGTCTCCACCTTCTCCGGGTCCTGTCCGGTGAGGATGCGCAGAAAGCCCAGATTGTAGATGCCGATATCCAGCAGTGCACCGCCGCCCAGACCGGAATCAAACTTGCGGTCCTTCCGGGCACCGGAGGCAACAAAGCCGTACTGACAGGTGATCTGCTTCAGTTCCCCGATAGTGCCCGCCGCAAGGATCTCGCGCAGACGGTCGTACAGCGGCAGCAGCCAGATCCAGAACGCCTCCATGAGGAAGCGGTGCTTTTCCTCTGCCAGACGGTACAGCTGCTGCGCCTGCTCCGGGCTGATGGTAAAGGGCTTTTCGCACAAAACGTGCTTGCCCTGCTCCAAGCAGAGCTTGCAGTTTTCGTAGTGCAGGGTGTTGGGGGTGGCGATATAGATGGCCTCCACCTCCGGGTCGGCGGCAAGGGCTTCGTAGGAGTCATAGCAGCGGGGGATGCCGTACTGCTGCGCAAACGCCTGTGCGCTTTCCATGTGCCGTGACCCCACGGCAACAAGCTGCTCCCCCTCTGCGCCCATCTGTTCCACCGTAGATGCAAACTTTTTGGCAATGGTGCCGGTCGCTAAAATTCCCCACTTCATAACGGTACCTCCCGGTTTATTACTTTGGATTCGTTGCGTTCAGTATACCATGGTTTTCCCCTGCGGAAAAGATAGTGAAAAACAAAAATGCCCCCTGAGGGCTTGTTCCAACTCTCCGGGGACAGATTCTATGCACCGGTATCTTTCATCTTGTTCCAAACATTCTCATCCATTATAATAGAGATAGAGATAGAAAGAAGGTGCCAACATGAAACATCGCATTGTGACGGCTGCGCAGATGAAGGAAATCGAACGGGCCGGGGATGTCCACGGTCTGCCTTACCTTCAAATGATGGAAAACGCCGGGCTGGCGGCTTACGCTGAACTGCAAAAGCAGTTCCCACATTCCGGCAGGCTGCTGGTGGTCTGCGGAAAGGGCAACAACGGCGGCGATGGGTTCGTGATTGCCCGTGCCGCTGCAAAAGATGGCTGGAGCGTGACCGTTCTTCTGGCCGAGGGCGAGCCGAAAACCGTTGACGCCATTCGCAATTTTGAGCGTCTGCACTCCCTGCCGGTGCACATCTGCACTGACGGTTCTGTACTGGAAACCCAGAGCTTTGCTGCCGTTGTGGATGCCCTCTACGGCACCGGATTCCATGGTGAACTGCGGCCTTCCGGCCTTGCTACCTGCGGACTGATACGCCATCTGCACAAGGGCGGTGCCTTTGTGCTGGCCGTGGACCTGCCCAGCGGCATCAATACGGACACCGGCGAGGTTGCCGATGGTGCTGCCCATGCAGATTTGACCGTAACCTTCGACAGCTATAAGCCTTTGCATATCGCAGAAGCTTCTGCGCCGCTGTGCGGAAAAATCGTCTGTGCCGACATTGGCATCCGGGATGAATGGCACCCGGAATTTTGACGAGGGCTTGCCGCTGCGGAAAAACACCTGCGCACAAAAGAGCCGCCGCACAGATCCCTGTGCGGCGGCTCTCTAGCTCTCAGCACCGGCGGTGTCACATCCTGCGCTCAAGGTTCTGCCGGAACAGCGCATACGCTGCCCGCATCTCCTCCGGCAGACGCTTCAAGGTCTCCTGCTGCAATTCAGACGGCATCCCGTAAAAAGCTTCGGCAATGCCGCCGGTAATGCAGGCAAGGGTGTCGCTGTTTCCTCCTTTACCCCTGATGCCGCTTCTGGAAATCAAAAAAGGCATGGTGGTTCCTCCCTTACACGGTTTTCTTCATCCTATCACATCCGGCAGAGTGGTGCAAGGGCCGCGCTTATTTTGCTGTCCATACAACCATTATAACGGTGTCATGCTTCCTTTCCACGGAAAAGCGTCTACACGCAAAACAGGCTCCTGCAAGCGTTTAACCACTGGCAGGAGCCTGTTTATTTCTTACAGCTTCGTCATCCACAGACCATGCAGGTTGCAGTAAGCGTAGACCGCCACCGGCTTTTCGCTGCCCGGCTCAAACACCGCCTTGGGTGCCTGGCCGGGGGCGAGGTAGCGGAGCTGTCCGCCGTTTTCCGTCTCCACAAAGAGCCACTGGATGTGGTGCACATCCACCATGGGGTGCTCCACCGCACCCACCGTGACGGTGAGGGTGCTGCCGGAAAGCTCTGCCACCGGCAGATGCTTTTCGCCGCTGGCTTCCACGGTGTTGGGGAGCAGTTCCTTCATCTTTTCGCCGCAGCAGACCAGCGGGACGCCTGCGTTGTGGATGGTGGTGACCAGGTTGCCACAGTGCTCACAGATATAAAACTTTGCCTTCATATTCAAATCCTCCATCGGAATGTTGTTGGTGTTTTCTGTGGCTATATGATAACATTTCCTAGTTATGTTCTCTGTGACCGGGTCACGTAAGACAGCCTTGTGCTATGGAAATGCCCTCAGTTCCCCATGCCGAGGAGCACCAGCACGACCACCACCGCAATGGCGATGAGGCAGCCGCAGCCGCTGCCATCTCCCCCGCCACCGCCGCCATTGTTGTGGTTCCCACCGCCACCGCCGCCGGACGAGCCGCCGAAGTTGCGGTTGAAAGCCGTCATGTACTGGGCATAGCCCGTGTCCCCTTTGCCGAAATAGCCGTAATCACCGTTTGCCATTGTGTTTTCCTCCATCCGAAGTGTGTTTTGCTTCTTCTGAGGTCATTTTACTGAAAGAGCTATCCTATAAACCTCTCTTTCAGCATCTCTTGTCATCTCATTCTTCCCCGATGCCCAGATACACATCAATGTCCATGATACCTTCCCCGCTGACCTCCACCAGATCTTCAAAGGGCACCACGGTGTCGCCCACCTGTAAGGTGCGGAACACCGGGTCGATGCGGTCCGCTTTTCCGGTCAGGGTGATGTAGCTGCCCACTGCGGGAATCTCCGGGTGGGCGGTATCCTCTTTGAAATACCGCACCGTGATGGTCATACCCTTGGTAACCTGCATCAGCCGATCGGACAGGGCGGACATTTCTTCCTCGGTCAGAATGCGCTTGGTCACACGCTCGGTGCGCTGCTTTTCTGCGGCAAGCTGCTCGTCATACCCCCGCAGCGGAGAGAAGGGCGAGAAGATCTTGGCACGGTTTTGAAGGGTCATGCGGGGGTGCTTGCGGAGGGATTCTTCGGTCTGGGGGCGTTCCATCTCTAGGATATCCCCGTACTTTTGGGCGGTCTCCAGCCCGATTTTGCTATTTTTGTAGTTTTCCATCTGAACCTCCCGCCGAACTTCCTGCACTGTGCCCGCCGATTTGTGCGTTGCGCTGGCGCATGGTGGCACCTTCCTCGTAGCTGCTGGCTTTCAGCACGGCGTTTTTGCCGTACTTGTTCTTGATACCCAGCATGGCTTGCTGGAGTTTTTTCTCCTTTTCCAGCTTCTTGGTGTCCGTGAAAAAATCCACCTGATAGACACCCTCGTCCGGCATGACCTTGTTGGCGTTGATGGTAATGCGCCGCACCGTCAGCGCCGGGTCGGTGATGCGCTCAAACAGCTCTGCGCTTTCGTTGATGAGGGTACTGCCCAGATTGGTAGGGGCATCGAACCGGACAGTGCCGTGTGCCGCCTTGGGGATGATTCTGCCGTAGCGGTCGGTCTGGGTCAGACCACGGTAGCCGCCCTTGTCCACGTTCTCCCGGTCGTAGCCTATCTCCAAGGTGATGGATTCCGCCACCAGTTTCTTTTCCGTAAGCCGGAACATCAGAATCTCCGCCATCTCCCGGACAATGAGCTTTGCTTTATCGTTGGGGTAGGGGCAGGTCAGCACCTGCCCCTCGCTGATGCTGTTGGTGCTGGGCTTGTAGCTTTTGATTTGCTCCATACCGCAGGGCTCATATCCCCATGCGTGGTCAATGAGAATTTCTGCATCCACGCCGAAAATCTCGTACAGACGATCTTCTCCATGGATTGAAAACCGTGCCAAATCCCCCATCGTATAAATGCCGTGGGCTTCCAGCTTTTTCACTGTGCCGGGGCCGGTCATCCAGAAATCCGTCAAAGGGCGATGGTTCCACAGCAGATACCGGTAGGACTGCTCGTCCAACTCCGCAATGCGAACACCATTCTTGTCCGCCGGGATGTGTTTTGCCACAATGTCCATGGCCAGCTTTGCAAGGTAGAGGTTGGTACCGATGCCCGCCGTTGCGGTGATGCCGGTGTTGGTCAGCACCTCCCGCACCATGGTCATGGCAAGCTCGTGGGCGCTCATGTGGTAGTAGGGCAGATAGCCCGTCACATCAATGAAAACCTCGTCGATGGAGTAGGGGTAGATATCCGCCGGGGACACATATTTGAGGTAGGTCTTGTAGATTTGGGTGGACACATCCAGATACCGCTGCATCCGGGGCGGCGCAACGATGTAGCTCAGCCCCAATGCAGGGTCTGCGTTCAGGGCGTTAGCATCAAAAGAGGTGCTGGCAAAGTGGTATTTTCCATCCTCTCCCCGGACCGCCTTTTTCTGCCGGATGGCAGTTTGCAGCCGCTGAGCGTTGACCTCCCGGACACGCTGGACGGCTTCAAACAGCCGCGCTCTGCCGGGTATCTTGTAGGCTTTCAGGGAGGGCGATACCGCAAGGCAGATGGTCTTTTCGGTGCGGGAGGCGTCTGCCACCACCAGATTCGTGGTCAGGGGGTCCAGATGGCGGTCTACGCACTCCACCGAGGCATAGAAACTTTTCAGGTCGATTGCCAGATAGGTGCGCTGCGCTGCCATGATTCAGCCCTCCTTTGTAAAAGTCACAACTATTTATCTTATTATAATAAATCTTTACGCTGTTTTCAAGATGGAACGCTATTTTATCTGTGATATAGACAACAAAAAAGAGTGGCAGCATTTCAAGCTGAAACGCTGCCACTCTGTAGGAACTGCGTAATGACTGACGATTATCCTTCTACTTTGACCGTAGCACGATCACTCTTTGCGTTTCCATCCGCATCCAGCGTGATATGCACAAAATGTTCCGGCTTATCATAATCCTTTGTCTCGCCGTCATCGGTATAGTATTCATAGGATGCACCATCGGGAGCATAGGCAAGCAGGCGCAGATCTGCAAAATCCACATCGGCAACGCTCTGGATCTTTTTGCCGTCCTTGGCAAGGGGCAGAAGGTGTCCCTTGCGCATAAAGAACACCACTTCATCCAGCTCCACCGGAATGTAATGATGGCCTGCTGGCAGCACACTGGTTTCGATGCGGTTGCTTTCGCTGTACTTTACCCGCACCTGCAGCATCTCCTCCGGCAGATAAACATAACGACCTCGGGCATTTTGCTCATATACCGGGGCGATCAACAGGCTTTCACCGATCATCACCTCATCCTCTACCTGGCGGGCAAAGTCATCCTCCGGGAAGGCGAACGCCAACGGCATACAGTACATGCCGTCGTGCAGAGCAGCTTTCATGTACTCGCTGTAAATGTAGGGCAGCAGCAGGTAGCGCAGTTGTAAAATACCGGCAAAGGCGGCCTTGTTCTTAAAGCGGTAGGGTTCCTGCCGGCGGGTGCCGTTGGCGGAGTGGTTCCGCAGCAGCGGAGAGAAGATGCCCAAGCCGTACCAGCGCAGCACCAGATCCTCCGTGGTATTGCTGCCAAAGCCGCCAATGTCGGGGCCTTCGTACAGGAAGCCGCACATATTCAGGGAGGGCATCATGTGCAGCGCAAGCAGAATGTGGCTCCACCAAGAATGGTTGTCGCCGGTCCAGATGCCGCCATACCGGTGCATCCCGATGCAGGCAGAACGGGAGTACATCAAAATGCGCTTGTCCGGCTCCAGCCGCTCAAAAGCCTCGCCTGCCGCACGGGTCATGTTATAACCAAAAAGATTATGTACCTTGTCGTGCCGCATACGCCCCTGCTTGGTGTTGTGGTAGAACAGCTTATAATCGTTTTCGTTGTTGGAAAGCTCTGCCACCATGCCGGTAAAAGCAGCAAAGCTGGAAATATCCAGGTTTTGCTTGTTGTATTCCTCAATTTTAGCAAAGGTCTTTTTCAGTCTTTCCTCTGCGTAGAAGATAGCAGGCTCGTTCATATCGTTCCAGAAGCCCTCGATCCCCTGATCCAGCAGAACTTTATATTGACTGCCAAACCAAGCACGGGCTTCCGGGTTGAGCATATCGGGGAAGTGTACCCGTCCCGGCCACACACCGGCTACAAAGGGGGTGCCATCCTGATTCGTGCAGAAGTAGCCGTTTTTCACGCCTTCCTCGTACACATCATATCCCTCTTCGACCTTGACTGCTGCATCGATGATGGGGACAAGACGGATGCCCTGCGCTTTCATCTCGGCGGCAAAGTCTGCAAAACGCGGGAAACGCTGCGCATCCACCGTAAAGTCCTTGTAACGCTCCATGTAATCAATATCCAGAACCACAGCGTCCAGCGGCATATTATTGGCACGGTAATTTGCCACCACCTCGCGGACCTCGTCCTCGTTCATGTAGCTCCAGCGGCTCTGGGCGTTGCCAAAAGCCCATTTGGGCGGAATATAACTGCGCCCCACCAACTGGCGGAACTGGTGCACAATATCGGTCAGGCTTTCGCCCTCAATGATGTAGAAATCGTAATTTTCCTCGGCCACCGTGATGCGTAAGGTATCCATGTCGGTGTAGCCGCAGTCAAAGGTGACCTTGCCCGGGTAGTCGATAAAAAAGCCAAATGTATCCTTGCCGGACACGATCATAAAATTATAAGCACCGTACAGTGAGGATTTGCCCTCGGTATGGTTGCCGTCATCGGAGCATTTGCTTTCGTACACCCACCCGCGCTTGTTGATACCACGGACGTTTTCGCCAAGACCATACAGAACATCCTGCGGCTCCATGGCATAGGAGAAGCCATCCGGCTCCTTGGTCAGATAGGGTATCGTTTCCATCATGGGCAAAAAAGAACCCACTACACTTTCGGTATCAAACGGTTGACCATATCGTTTTTTGTAGATCATAGTAAAACATCTCTCCTCTGTTTTTTGATTCGTCACAGTGTAAAACGTACCAACGTATTTTTGATGGACAATTAAAAAACTCTGACATTGGCTGGAGCAATTGGGACTTCAGCCTTATTTTCAACCCAATCGCTGCGGTTGTGCAGCTATTTCAATACAAGATCCTTGAAACGTGATGTTCCTGCTTGCCCAGATACAGCTCCACGATCATTCGTCCGTTTTCGGTATTGCAGAGGTCCTCTTTGCAATAGCCGCAGAGCTTTCCGTCTGCCTGTGCCACATAGCGGCGCAGCGGCTGCTGAAGTTCCTGTGGGATGCTGCTCCACGGGATCACATAGCTCATGCCGGTGTCCCCCACATCCACGATGCAAGCCCGGTCGCTGTCCTCCTCCGATAAGATCAGCTCCACCTGAAACACATCCGCAAAGGGTGCGCCCTGATACTGGGCTTTTTCCCGCCTGCGCTGGGCACGCAGGTCGGACAGGGCGGCGTTCAGCTCCGACTCCGGCACATCGGTCTGGTACAGCAGAATGTGCAGCTGCTGCTCTGCCGCCCCGCTCCCTTGCTCCCTATCGGGCGGCAGGGTCACGTCTGCATGAATGGCTCAGACCTGCTCCTGCAGCTCGGTGCGCAGCCGTGCAAGCATCTGCTGATGCTCCGCCTCCACCTCCTGCGGTGTTTTGGGCTCCGGGACAGGTAGGTTTTCGGTATCCAGCAAAGGCTTTTCTGCCGCAGAGGCAGATTTCACCGTTGTTTCACGGGGCGGCTTTGCCTCCGCAGCAGGGACTTTCAGCCTATCTGCCGTGGATGCCGATGCGGTCTTTGCTGTCGTTTTCGGCGTAGACGGAGGCGACCGCTGCTTTTTGGACTGTGCTGCATCTGCGGTTTTCAGGGCGGCTTTTGCAGGTTCAGAGGGATCGCTTCTTGTGCCGGAATCGTAGGATGGTCGGAACTCGTTCCCGGTGCGGCGGTAGTACCGTCTGCCCACCTGTTCCCTGCTTTTCTTCACACCATCGTAGATCCACGCAAAGATCATGTACCGGGTAAGCGTGTCCCAAAAACTGTTGCGCCGGCAGCGCCCCTTACGGTTTTTATGACGGCGGCGGGAGTTGTGGTACGCCAGCGACATGGTTTCAAAGACCAGAAAACCGCACACAAAGCCCATGCCGGCAAACAGCTTTTTCCAGAAGTTCATTCCTCGCACCTCCCGAAGTGTGTTTTGCGGTGAACTTTTCTAATCACAAGTCAAGAAATTAGTAGTCAAGAAATTAGTGCAACATTCAAACAGCATATTTGCGATACGCAATTCAACGCTGTTGCTGCTGTATTAAAAAGTTGAATTGCTAAGTTTCCTGTTATAAAATATTTGCAGCAAATTCATCTATCAGCCGATTCACCTGTTCGGGTTTGTCTGTATTGGAATTATGCCCTGCTCCTTCGATCCACGTCAATGGGATTTTCGTATTGTGATGCCATGCTTTGTTGTACCGTATACACGAACCTGCGTGATCTTGTGTGCCGCATATCAATAAAGCCGGGCACTTGATCTCATACGGCAGATTCTTTTCTATGGCCGCTGCCAAAATACGAAAACCATGTCCGGCAATTTGTGCATAGCGTTTCTGGTTTCCGTCATAAGTCAGCATCATTTCACGCATGAGATTTCTACCGTAATCAGACGTAGCAACGCCTTCCGACCCCGATTTCAGGAGCCATTTCCACGGATAGTGAGCATATACCGGTTCCATCCGTTTCAAAAGCCATATCTCAACTGCCGTCACATAGCTTCGTTGCAGCGGTGCAGAGTCAATGGAGACAAAACCCGTCATTTTGTCTGGGTAAAGCTGTGCATAAGCCTGTCCCACATATCCACCCATGGACTGCCCAACAATGACAGGCTTTGTGATTTCTTCGCGGATTAAGATATCGTTCAGCCATTTTGCCTTATCGAACAGATCAAAATCAAACCGAAACGGCCATGAGGAGCCGTGTGCCGGTGCATCCCAGACGATAACATTATACCTGTTCTCGAAATACTGAATCTGCTTATCAAACAATCTATGATCCGCAGTCAACCCCGGCAGAAAAACAAGCGTAATTGTATCCGGGTTTGACACACTTACCCAATACCGAATCGTTCCGCACCGAGTTTGACAAGTCTTTTCTTTCATCAGGCTCCCCTCCACAAATTACAAGTTATCTCTTTCAGTATACCATGCTTTTCCCCTGCAGAAAAGCTGCTGCACACAAAAGGCTTCTCCGGCAACTATCCGCGCCCCGGCTCATACAATCTAACAACTATGTACCGGGAGGGATATCGTGTGCTGCTGACCTTACTACAATTTTTCGCCACAAAATTTCTGTTTCTGGCACTCCATCTGGAAAGCGGCTGCTTTCCGCGTCCGCTCACAGCCCGGGAAGAGGCCGCCGCTTTCAGCGCCCTGCACGCCGGAGATGCCGCCGCCCGGGAAAAGCTGATCCGCCACAATCTGCGGCTGGTGGCGCACATCGTAAAAAAATATTACGCCCTGCCGGGCGACCAAGAGGATCTTGTTTCCATCGGCACCATCGGGCTGATGAAAGCGGTAGATACCTTTGATGCCACACGCAAGGCGCGGTTTTCCACTTATGCCAGCCGCTGCATTGAAAATGCTATCCTCTCCCCAGCGCACTTTCAGATGGAAAAGAGAATCCACTCATTTTGCAAAGCAGCGTAAATGCGTCAAAATGGGTTTTCTGGACTCAGGAAAGCGGTCACCTTTTTCTACTTCAAAAGGTATCATGTGAGGTATCCTGTCTAACCCCTCTCTACATCCTGCAGGTGCCGCTTGCCGGGCCGCACACCACTTCGGAAGCACAGGAATTCTTCCGTATGTACCATTCCTACTCCGAAATCACGAATCCGTCCGACCGTATGCGCTGGTGCCGCTACAGCCTTGGTCTGCTGCAGAAAGACGTTGCCGCCATGGTGGGCATGGAGGAATGGCTCTATCAGGATCTGGAAAGCGGCGCATTTCACCGCAGCTTTACGCCGGAACTTGCGGACAAGCTCGCCGCCCTTTACGGCATCCCGGTGGAGGACATTCTGGACGACTACACCCTGTTTCTGCACCAGGGCGGAGGAGCCTTCCTCCGCAGATACCGGGAGGCAAAGGGATGGAACCGTCAGCAGCTTGCCGACCATGCAAAGGTCAGCCGGACAAGCATCCGCTGCTGGGAAAATGGACAAAAGACCATCAGTCAGAAGTGCTTTTGCCATCTGGTGGAAAACCTTGGTTCCGATTTTCCATCTATGCTTCGCATGTGAGGTATGGTAATTTTTCTCCGGTCAAACGAAAAAGCTCGTCTGCAAGCCACGATATGTGGCAGCGCAGACGGGCTTTCGTTATGGAATCATTCTGTTTCAATTATTCTGATATTCGCTCTGACTTACATGGCGTTCCGTAAAACACGCAGTCGTTCTTCAAACGTTGCTTTCCATGCCGGATGCTCGGAGAATACGGTGTGCTCCACCTGACGGACTTGGTTCAGTCCGATGTTCCGCACCGCTTCCACTGCAGCATCTTTTTGGCTCAGATGGCGTTTTCCCACGGTCAGACAGTTTGCGCCTTCTGGCGTGTCGTACTGCTGAAACGCCCGGTTGAAGTCCATCAGGTCATGCAGACGGATGGGCTGATTGGTTTCGTTGTCTACCAGCAGACCCCAATTTTCCCAATGACGGTCGGTATTGCCCACCAGATAATCCAGAATGTTCATCATATAGTAGCCGGGAGCATCCAGCTCTAAGATCTTATCCAGCGTATTCCAATCACGGTTCGTGCAGTAGACGTCATAGGCTGCATAGGTCACAAGACTGTATCGCTGAGATGTCATGATTTTGCTGATAGAAACCGGCTCATTTTCAAACATTCCCTGCTCATACAGTACCTGATGGCAGTCAAAGCACCGGCAGATTTTGCTTGCCAGCACTTCACGTTCCACCGCTTCCCTGCCACCATCCTTGTAAAGATAGAAGCCATCCTCTTTTCGCACCCACGCCTTGGGGTACAAGCCGCCCGTAGACAGGTCATTTGCCAGAAGATGGGCGTTTGTCACCGTCATTTGGTGCCCCCGCAGCGCAATATCCACAAGCGCATTGCTTAAGGAGTGTGCAAAAAGGTTGATATCCTCGAATCGAATGTTCTCGTTTTCTTCTTTCACCCAGAACACATCCAGCAAAGACAGACAATGGTAGGATAATGCAATCTGTGCTCGTTCCCTGTCCGTAACACTCTGAGATGCACCGATACTGTTCAGGATTTCCTTGGCGTAGGTGCGATCCAACGTCAACATCCGGGAGGCGCACCAATAGTAAAAGTTCGTTACATTATTGATGCGCTCGTCAAAATCATCCGATTCCACCAGAACCAGATCATAGGGCATGAAATCCTCGAGGCAGACCCTGCATTCCCCTGTCGTGCTGAGTTGTGCCACACAGCTTTCCCGGTGCATGATCTCGTAAAACATGGTTTTCATCCCTCCCTGCGTTCTGTGTCTTGCTCTGTATTTATATTACCTTCTTTTTTCACGGGACGCAAGAGCTTTTACTTTTCAAAAAGCTTTTTCTGCTGCTCCATCAGGACGGTTTCGATACGCTCTTTCAGCAAAAAGCGGAACTGTTTTGAGTGTTATGCAATGCCATAGGATACCATATTGGCCGCCAACAATCAATGATTTTTTGTCAGCAAAATTCCAAAAACTTATGTAACACAAAAAGCCCCACGCTCAACACTGCCTCTAAATCTGACCGTCTCTGGTCAGAGCAGAAAAGCATATGTTGAGCGTGGGGCTTTGTTTATCGGCTCGGCTGCCAGCCGGGCTTTTGGTGTTCTTTGGGTTTGTAGGTTCCTTTGGTAGTATCGATCACCGCCTGCAGCAATTCGAGCTTCTGCCATGTGGGGCAGTTCAGACGGTCGATTTTTTCGATCACATAGTTGGCGTGGGCGGTTGCGACCCGTTTTCCGAGTTCGTCCCATCCCTCTTTCGTTTTGGGGTAATGTACCACCACTTCAATGGGGACACTCTTTCGCATGGCTCACTCACCTCCGATTACATCGCTATCACCTCATTTTTACGGGTTACTGGTTGTCCGCTATTCGCTGCGGTTTCCGCTCAGAACATTCAGAGCCAGACTGACCAGCAAAGCCATATCAATGCGGAGCATTTCAGCCTTGCTGGCATAGCCCATAAAGCGTTCGATGCGGGATTTATCGATCGTGAAGATCTGCTCCAGAAGAATCATGGACGGTTCTTCAAAGGCCGGGTTGGAATCCACCAGCACATGGGTGGGCTGGTTTTTCTTCTTTTCCGTCCGGGTGGTAACAGTTGCAACGATCAATGTAGGCGAATGACGGTTTCCAATGTTGTTCTGCAGAACTACCACAGGGCGTTTCCCGCCCTGTTCCGAGCCGATATGCGGCTCCATGTCTGCATAGTAGATGTCCCCTCTGAGATATCTCCAATTGTTCGGTAACATAAAAATCAACCTCCTTTTTATGTAAGAAACAGCCGCCGCAGACGGATACCACGACGGCTGTTGTTCAGGAGGTAAAACGAAACTTTCAGTTTTTCAGCGGCAGACTCATCTCACGGCTGGCACCGTTATAGATGCGGAGAATCTGCCGCATGTGACGGTTTGCAGAACTGCCGGTGTCTTTCTGAGCCAGCTGCGTGATGGTTTTCGGGTGTGTCCTTGCCAGCTGCTGCACCAGCCGCTCCCGGCTGTACTCGCCCTCGTATACGGAGATGAAGCGGGCCACACCCCGGATTACACCGGCAAGGTAGGAATCCACATTGCCCTTCCACGCCTCGTTGATGATGTGAAGCATCTCGACGCAAGCGCTCACAGCCATACTGCTTGTACAGTTCGTATGCCGTTTCGATGCAGTAGATTTTCCAGGGTGCCCGGATGCCGTCATAGGCAAATTCCACACCGGCATTCGACGTGATCCCCACAAAGTAAAGTGCATCCGGGTTTTCGGCCACCAGATTTGCACGAAGACGTTCGCCCGCCGTCAGGCAGGTAGCATTGCCCGTCTGAATCGCAAACAGCGTTGCTTCGTCTTCTTTGGTAAGGCCATAGAAGACCTTGCAGCGGATGGGCAATTCCATACCACCGTTGCAGGTTCGACGTGCTTCTACCGTGTTCTGCCCATCCAGAATGTAGCCATTCCATGTGATGATGGGATTCAGAAGACGACCCTCGGCAATGATGTTCTGCTCAAGCTGCTGTTCTTCCTCAAACTGCAGCGGCGGAATTTTGCTTTGGAACTCCGGGTCAATTTTAAGCTGGCTCAGTTTCACGTCGGTTCTCCTTTCCGGTCATTTTTGATTTACGGACAATGGGCTGAACGTAGTAGTCAAACCCATATCGTGTCTGGCAATACGTGCAGACATCCTTGACGAGCTGCCTGGGGTCGGCTCTGCGGAGATGGACGCCCTTTGCGTCCAAAAATGCCCCTCGGCAGACGGCGCACAAAGTTGTCAGGGTGGATTCATCCACCTTTTTTGTGGTCTTACGGTTCATTTGCGTACTCCTTTTCGCTGATATATAAAAACGCCGTCCGTGGTTCCCCTCGAACGGCGTTTGGAAAAGGTTTTGTATGGTTTCTCTTACGCGGTGACAGACCAGACTCTGAAAATCAACACCGAGAAAAAGGTCATCTCGCTGAATCTGCAGATCGACACCGACATTTGCAGCATGTACGAATATTTTGAGATTTTCCTGCAGCGGATGCTGATGTGCCGTGGGGCTGCCGATATGCTGGGAGCAACCTTCAAGTTGACGGCCAATGGGGCCAAAGTTCTTTAATGTGTAGCCATCTCCTTAAAGAACAGGAACCAGCCTTTACAATAAAAAACAAAAAGTCCCGCCTGAAAGTAAAGCTTTCACTTTCAGGCGGGATGTCTTTCAATATGACTGCTATGGCGGCATGCGTGATCATGAACTCTGCACGATGTCAAGTCCTAGACAACTTTTTTCAAATACAAATCTTCAATGATGGTGGTTTCATCGTATGCAGCAACTGTGCAAGCGATCCCTGTTCTGCTACTACTCCATCTTTGAGCACCACAATCTTACCTGCACTGGAAACAGTGCGCATCCGGTGGGCGATGATGAGGACGGTTTTATTTTTTTATCAGCCGGGATATTCAAGACTCCTTTTTTATTGAGTGTGACTTCTCTCATAAACCGCAGCCGCGATGCACCAGACCATAATGGCACTGTTCGTGCTGCTCTGGCTCATTACGGACATCCATGTGGCCACCGGCACCTGCATGGCCTGTGCAATATCAGGAACAGTAACCAGCAGAAGATTCCATGTGACCGGGTGAAAAGCCAGCATCCACCGGGAATACCGTGTCTTGCCCGCAAGCAGCATCACGAAATGGATGCCGAAAGCCAGTATCATCGGAACGTACATCGGCGCAATGGCGAGGAGCATGCCGTCTTGATAGGCGGTGACCGCCGCGATGGCAGCTTCTTCTCCGATGCGCGGGCCCAGATAGGTGGTGAACCACGCCATGGTAGCCACCCAGGTGTGGATAGTCAGCGCCACCGCAACGGTGAAAATTCCGCACAGATACTGAATGATCTTTGTTTTTCTGTACTTTGTATCAATGTCCGCATTCAGCGCTTTTACTACGAAGTAATAGAGAAAGCCGCCGACCGCTCCCAGCCCAACGGTAAGCACAGGCTTCCACAGCCCGTAGGAGCCGGACAGATAATAGGCTCTATTGAAAAGACCGGTGTCCGTTTCCCGAAGCGGAATGCAGCCCAGCAGCCAGTCCCCGGCAGCCATAAATCCGCATCCGACTGCGCCAAGAATGCACCAGCGAATCAGCTTTTTCGGTTTCTCCGTCTTCATCTTTTTTGTCTCCGATTGCAGTTCATGATTCTGCTTTTCATTTGGGCAATTTCCAACTTCTTAGAAAATCAAATGGACAATACCGCCGACAATTGCCGCTCCCGCAACCCAGATCAGCGCCAGTATGCTTCGCTTTTTCAGCACCTGCCTCCAGGTCTGCACGAACGGCGCATCTTCAAGCCCTGGCAGCACCCAAAACTGGCTGTGCCCGACCCATAGCTTGTCGATTACAACGCCGTCATAGATATTCATAACCTCAAGAAACAGCAGCGCCTGCCAATAGGCCTCACCAAAGGAGGAAGCCCCGTTCCACAAACCGATGATCAGCACAAGAGCAGCAAGCATCACGATAAAGAACGGTATCATAAAGCATTTTCGTTTCCGGTTCATCGTATTGCGGTCGATCAGTCCCAGTTCGATGGCGCGATCCTGCACCTCCTTGGGATAAAAGTACAGTCCGTTGACAGCACCACCGATCACAGCGATTTTTACCATTGCGGTAAACAGCAGACAATAAAGCAGCAGTTGCAGTACGATCATTGTTTTTCTCCTCTCAGTCTGCGTGCGAATCGGGCATATGCTCCCATTTCCTTCGTCTTCCATTGTGGTTCATACAAAACAAGAACGTATGCCAGAAATACCATGTACCAAATCGTTTGATTTCCATTTCAATATGCCGCCCACTATTATCTGACCTTCATGCAGAAATCGCAGCGGTCATTTCCACGCCCCAGCGTCATGCTTCTCTCCCAGATCAGCTTCGGATGCAGCCCGGTATAGCTGATGTCATCGCTGTCACAAAAACAGCGGCACAGCTCCGGGCAGCCGTATTCTGCGCAGGTGTCGTGATAGGGACACTTCATCATATCCACACGCCAGACGCCGTTACCGGTCTGCAGTTCTTTTGGGGCAAAGCCCGCCGCCGGGCCGAAAATGCTCCGGGTGGATTTGACGAAAACGCCGGGAACAAGGCGGTAAAGCCCCGGTATGTGCAGCAGGGCGGCAAGCTGTTTGTGGCTCGTTCTCGCCAAGTGCTCCACATAGCCGTGAACGGTTTGCAGTGCCTCCTCTTTCGGCATGACCCGCTGCAAGGTCTCGTAGGCCGCAATGCCCGGCAATATCTGCCGCTTGAGGTGGTATTGCTTTTCCTTGCTTGCACCCGCGTTTTCAGCCAGCAGCGCATTCAGGCGCATATCAAAAGCGGCGTTCAGCTGCTTTGCCTGCGCAGGAAAGCGTTGCGCCGCAGTCTCCCGAAAGTCACGGGAAAGATAGGTTTCCTTCGCCTTCATCGTCCGTCACCCCTTCTTTTTGTACCCGCAGTCGCAGTAGGGTCCGCCGGAGGCAAGGGTGTACTGCCGCACAAAATTTGTCACGCCGCCCGCTTCGCTCATGGTGTAGTCCAGACGGCACAGCGCGGGAGTGAGGTCATATAGCCCCAGCTTTTTCATCAGCACACAGATGCCGCATTTGGTGAAGCGTCCCTCGTAGCCGCTGCCATCCGGGTATTCGTAAAATTCCATGTTCCACGAATAGGGGTTACGGTCGGCGGCTTTCAAGGTGGCGGTCGCCTTCATGCCGGAAATATCTTTGGGGGTAAACTTGTTTTTTCCGCTCTTGCGGCAGAACCACTGCATGGGCTTTGTCATCATGGACTTTGCGTAGTAATCCGTCAGCCTGTCCACCTCCGGACGTTGCGGCATGGAGAGGATGAACGCGCCGAGCATTGCGCAGTTGACGATGTTCATCTTGAAGCGGTCCGCTTTTTCAAACTCCGGCAGCCTGCGGATGATCTGCCGGTATTGCGGCTTTGCCTTTTTCGTGATAGCTCTTGCGGTGGCTGCATCATAGCCCAGCACAGCGGTCAGCTGCTTTTGAAAGGAACCGGCAAACAGCATCCACATCCCAAAGGGCATTCCGGCATACTTCATTGCAGATACCTCCCGGCTTCCGCTTCCAGTGCCTGCCATACCGGGTAGACTGCGCCATGTTCATCGAAAAATTTCTTGAGATCCCGATTCAGCGCACTCATTTCGTCGATGGCGTTCATGGCATGGTCGGAGGCGCAGAGTTTCCCCAGCGAGGTGGCACACATCAGCTTGAAAAAGCGCAGGCAGGTCTTGCGGTATTTCTCCCCTTCAAAGTCTGCATCTTCCTTGGGCAGAATGGTGTGCCCGGCATCTCGGATGGCGCGGTATCCCTCGATGTTGGCATCCAGCACACGGTTCAGGTACGCGGTATCTCCCCTGAGCTTTTTCAGGTCGCCGTCTGTCTTATAGCAGGCGAAGGCCGCAGGCATCACAAACGCGGCATGGCAGAGCAGATAGTCCTCCATGTTCGGCTCGTAAACGACCTTATATTTTGTGCCGTGGAAGATGCGCCCGATCAGCTGTTTATTGGAGATTGCACCCGGCAGCTGTCCGATGGTGATCTTTTTCAGGTCGATGGAGACCACCCGGTCAACCTCCCGATGCCCGGCAGAAAGTGCAAAGGCAAACAGGACGTTCTTTTCCGGCAGTACCGCCGCCAGTGCCCTCGCCTGCACATTGTTCCCCACAAAAACGATGTTCTTCGTCCGGTTCGCCCGCAGCGTGTCCAGAACGGAATCCAGCTGTGTATAGCGCAGGACCACAAAGATCACATCGTACATTGCATCCGGTGCAAGTTCAGTCACCACCGGAATGCGGCTGACCGAGGTGCAGGGTGAAAACTTATCCTTGATCCGCAGGCCGTTCTGCTTGATCTCCGCAGCCCAGTTTCCCCGCGCAAGCAGAGTGACATCCTTTCCGGCGCGCAGCAGATTTCTTGCCAGATTGCACCCCAGAACGCCTGCACCATATACCAGAATCTTCATTTCTTGCCTCCAAATCTGATCTTCACGATCTGCATTTTCATCCCGTTGTCTCCAACCTTTGCGAGGAATCGGAAAAAGCCGCTGACAGAAGGGTCTTTCAAATCGTTGTACCCCATCATATAGCCCCTGCTGGATACTTGCAAACGGCTGTCCCATGGGGAAAGCTCGCTTTTCGCATCCGAAACCGCGAAATATGCTCCCACATCCTTGATTTTCGCCGTCCTGAGCCACGTTTTGGCGATCATCTTCACCGCCGTACGGTTGGCAGCATCAAAGACCAGCACTCCGCCGGGAAAAGCATCTGCCATCCCCTGCACCAGCGCCTTGACCTGCTCCGTCAGGAAGTAATAGAACACCCCGGAGGCAAAGAACACCGCCCCGCCGGAGGCATCGATCTTGTCAAACCATGCGGGGTCTTTCAGGTCGCAGGGGATGTTTTGCTCCCGCTCCCCGGCGGGCAGCAGCTGCTGCCGCAAGGCAATCACATCCGGGAAGTCCAGATTGTAGATCTTGCATCTGCCGTTGTCGCAGGCTCTGCCGGTATTATCCAGCCCGCAGCCCAGATTGACCACTGCCGCACAGGGGTGGTTTTTCAGGTACGCCCGCACCTCCCACGCAAGGTCATTCTGCCGCATGGCCACCTCCAGCGCACCGAAACACTGCATCAGGCTGCGGGAGTTTTTCTCTGCCTCTGAAAAATCGTAGTCGATCTGGTCGAACAGCCGCACCGCTGTTTCGTCCCGGTAAAGGTTCGGGTACAGTTCGGTGCACAGCTTCCGGGAATACAGTGGGAGGATCAGCGTCTCCTGCACGGTGTTTTTCTCGATTTTGTATTTCATATCGGGTCCTCTCACTTTCTGATAAACGGCAGCTTCGGCATACCGTCCTGCTCAGCGATAAATGCCAGCATTTCAGCAAAGCCCTTCGGATCACGAATCTGATATTGCATGTGATCGTATCCCTCAAATACGGGGTAATTGCCGCAGGGATAGGCTTCCATCACTGCCTGACGGTATTTGAAATGCTCTTCTATGCTGCCAAACTCGAAATAGATATGCTTTTGCAGTTCTTCGGGAAGGGACGGAAAGGGTTTATCCTCCAGACTGTCCAGAATCTGTCGCCGCAAATTTGTATAGGTCAGATTTTCCCCTGCGGCTATAAAATACGGCTTTATGGAATTATCGTCACACCACAGTATCTTTTTCAATGTGCCGCCCTTTGACCAGTACAGGCTCTTGATGGCCAGATACAGAAACGGTGTCATCATGCGGCGTGTACCTTTTCCGATTTGTGCAAACTGCCCGCCGTCAAAGAAAACATGTCCGATGGGCAGCTTCGTGCCTGTCAAAAACGCCATGGCAAGGTCAGCACCGATCGAAGAAGCCACAACCAGTTCAAGGCGTTCCACCCCCTGCGATTTCAGGTATTCTTCCACCTGACGAACCTCGTCCGCCTTGCTGACATATTTCTGCCCTTTGCAGTACACGGTGGAGGTAGGTAAAATGCAGAAATACCGATCCTGTAAATAGTTTGCAACCGGTTCGCTGCTCTCCCCCGTCACACCCATAGCATGAAAGAACAGCACCGCAGGATGATTCCTGTTGCCATAAGTTTGAAACATCATTGATATCGCCTCAGTTTTCCATAAGAAACATCATAATTCTCGCCAGCGCCGCCGCTATGACTGCCATGCCCACCGTGCCGAACAGCCACTTTTTCTGCTTGTCTTTTGCGGTGATGTACGGCTTCAGATCTTCTGTTCCGGGGATCGTCCATGCGTTCGTGTGCCCCACCCAATAGCCGTCAACCAACAGGCGGTCCATGAGATTCATAACGGACAAGATGACGAGTAACTGCCAGAAGCCCGCCGCAAAGCTGCGCGCACCGTTTATCCCATAGACACAGACCAGCACATAGCTGATATAGCCGGGGACGCAGACGGCTTTGAAAAGTAGAGAATTGCGCTTGATTTTCTCGTGTGTTGTAAGTCCCAGCTTCACGCACCGCTGCTGCACCGCCGGGCTGTAAAGATGCACCATCCCAACAGCCCCTTTGCAGATGCCCACAGCACAGACAAGAACCAGCAAAGCCCCCAGCCCAAGACCTTCCAGAATCACCTGTAAAAGCATTACTTATTCCTCCTGTATCCGTTTTCGTCCCGGTATTCTGGATGCTCCTTTAAGTACGGATCCTTGTCGCCGCAGATGGTATAGTCGCATCGGCAACCGTCCACGCAGGTGGTCGTCCGCACCAGCTTGGCATGGAGCAGTTCCATGGACGCATAGTCCACATTGCACAGGGCGGGCATAATGTCCGTAAATCCGAACCGCTTGGCAAATTCCGCCGCCGGGCACGCCGTAAATTCATAATAGATGGGCTAGTTCTTTTCGTAAGGAGCCACCGTCATTTCATAATCGTGCCATTTGTCGCAGCCGCTTTTCGCACGAACAAACGCCTTGTACATCAGCTTCCTCCAGAACGGCTTGTTGCAGTCCACAAATTTCAGCTTGCGGAAAGTTGGAAGAATCAGTTTTTCCTCCATCTCTTCAATTTCACGGAATGTGGTCACATCCCGGCACACATCGTAATAGCACATAATGGCGATGCAGTCGTAGGTGCCGCCTACGCCGTTGTGAAAATTCTTTTTACCGCCGAGGTCGGTGCGCCACTTGGAAAGAAGCTCTGCGTATCTCAGCTGCACCTGCTCCCAGACCACCTCGCGCTCCACCTCCGGATAGTGCAGAGTGATTTTCGCCAGAATTTCCTTTTTGCAGGGTTTGGAATATAGCACATGGCAGCTACGGTCAATTTGTAATTCACTGTCCTTCATCTTCCCACACCTTTCAGAAAACCGCTCTTTGCATTTTCTTCGGTGTCGTCCGATTCGTCGTAGGCATCATAGGGCGCCGATGGGTCGTGTACTCGTTTTTTGAATGGTGAACAGCTCTTGTCTTTGTGGGCAAACGCAAAGGCAAAATTGTCCGTCCATCCCGTGTGACCGGTGATGAAATATGGATGCAGCCCACGTGCGCGCAGTTTCCGCTCCAGCTCCGCCAGTGACTGCACAGCCAGCTTATTGTCCTCCGCCAGCGAGGAAATGAAGCTGTAGCCGCCGTCCGCGCCAAACCACAGCGTGTCGCCGGTAAAAAGGTATTTATCGTCAATGAGGTAGACCATATGTCCCCATGTATGGCCGGGAACCAGAAAACACTCGATCCTGACGCCGTCAATGTCAAGTACCTGCCCATCGTGCAGCAGTACCTTTTCGTTGTTGATCGTGACCTGCGGCAATTTATAGAGATGATAGATGACTTTTCGCCGCACCTCGCCGGTGAGATACCGGTTCTCGATCTCGCCGATGTACAGCTTCGCATTCCGGAACAGCCCCGGACTGTCTGCTTCCACCGCACCCACATGGTCGGTGTCCTGATGGGTGATAAGGATATGGTGTATCGACTTCGGATCAATCCCAAGCCAGCCCATTTTTTCGGCAAGGCGGTCGTAGTTATATCCCGCATCGACCATAATGGTCGTATCGCCTTTGCGGTAGAAGAAGATGTTCGCCACCCATTCGCGCACGCAGGCAACATTCTCGTCGATCCAGCCGGTGTTCAAAGGCTTGAAGATCTCCTTGCCTCGGTACATCCAGCTCATTGCTTTTCTTTGAAATTCCGTTGCCTTTTTCGACATGATCGCACCTCATTTCTGTGCTGTGATGCACAGCCAGCCCTTTTTATTTTTGTGGCTCTGAATCTGACAAAATCCTGCTTGTTCCAGATACTCTTTCAGTGCAGTGTCCGTATAGATGGTCATGCCATCGATGATCTGCGTCCATTTGTCGTCTTTTGTCGTTTCGCCGTTTGCTTCGTTACAGATGAAAAAAGTCCCGCCGGGTTTCAGCACCCGATAGACCTCTCTGAAATTTTGCGCGAGCTCCGGCCAGAAGTAGACCGTTTCAAAGGCGGTCACCACATCAAACTGCTCCGCTTCAAACGGCAGTTCTGCCACACTTGCCTTTTGCACGGTACACCGTCCTGCCGCAATGGCACCAGCATTGACCTTTCGCGCTTTTTCCACGCTGACGGCTGAGTAGTCGATGCCCTGCACCTTGCCGTTGGGGCACAGTTTCAACAGCGTTTTAATGTTCGCTCCACCGCCGCAGCCGCAGTCCAGCACCATGGCATCCGGGGCAGGCTGCAAAAAATGCAGCCCCCACGCTGCCATTGCGCTGTGGCCAACGTTCATCATGGCAACCATGATTTTCCCGCCAAGACCTACGGGCTTGCGGGTGTTTTCAAAAAAGGACATATCACACCTCCGATTTCACACATTCCGTATAGGTCAGCGGAAAAGATGCCTTTAGAACAACACTTTTTCGCATTGTCCAATCATTCTGTTGCAGAAATTTTAGGTATTCTTCACTCGTCCACTTGCTGTGGAGAGGAAAGCCTGCCAAATTCATGAAAAAGGCTTTGATCTTACCGAGAAATGAGTTTTCTGCGTGCGTAAAGGTAGGCGCAATCAGCACACCGTCATCCTTCAGCACCCGTTTGATCTCTCGCAGTGATTTTTCTGGCTGAGGCACAATGTGCAGTGCGTTTGATACGATTACCACATCGAATGATTTGCTCGCGTATGGCAGAGAAAACATATCCTGCACGGAAAAACGCAGCTTCGCAGAGTAATTCCCCCGTTTGGCCTCTGCAATCATTTCCGGAGAGGCATCCGTCGCCTTGATGTGTGCCGCTGCTTTTACGATGTGCTTGGCGATCAGTCCCGTTCCGGTAGCCACCTCCAGCACTGTTTTGTCTTTCACGACCGGACGGATCAGCTCATACATTTTCTCGTATACTGCCCTGTCTTTTCGCATAAAGCAGTCATACAGACCTGCATTTCTGTCCCAGAAATTCTTGTGTTCTCGCATTGCTGTCTCTCCTTTTATAGTTAGTTTCGTCTAACCAGCACGCGCACATTTACAAGTTAGGTTCGGCTAATTTCATGCATTTAGGAAAAGCCGCATTTCTGCGGCCTTTCGGCTTATACAAATAGCTTGCTGCAAACATCACACATCTGCGCTTTCAGCCACTGAGGATAACACCTCTCGATCTACCCCTTATGGAAACAGCCAAAATCTATTTTCACACCATTGCGGTGACTTTTGCCTTCTTATCCATATTATATCGTGCTCACTTCTTTTTTGCAATGGTATAGTATAGTAAGTTTAACAAGAATCCTCCGATTTCGCGTCGGCCTCATAGGCGCACTTTAGTTGTCCTTGCAGGACTACCTACGGTTCGTTTTGACTTTTCAGTGTTCTATACAGCCGAATTTGGGCCAAAAATACCCCGTTAGTTTCCCAACGAGACATCGAAGATGATTCTATTCTGTTTTCTGTATACCATTTGTTGAAATTTGCGCGAGGTTCGGCAGGTAAAACAGCTTATTTCCAGAAAAATCAGTCAACGGCAGAGGCTGCGCAAAGTTTTGCCGCAGCAATTCGGCAAATTCTTTGACGCTGACAGTCGAGTATTTGTATTCCATCCGATTGAGTTCAAGCAAATGCTTATCTGAAAGCATTTTGGCAAACTGTGCCCCATCCATTCTGTCCACCTCGCAGTTGATACTTATTGATACTATATAGTATCAATATATCGATTCTTTATAAAAAAGTCAACCGAAACAGGCCGAACCAACTTTTTTCCATACTTTCCGTCAAAATTCCCGTGGCACAGCCACGAATCACATCTCCATCGGCTTATTCCCCACTTCGTCCAGATACGCATTCAAAAATTCCGCTGCAAGGCTGTTGGGGCGGATGTTTTCTCTGGCTTCCTGCGGGGTGAACCACTTGCAGCGGTCCACTTCGTGGTTGATATGCAGCGCCTTTGCGGTTCTGACGAAAGCGGTAAAGTTGCACATCAGCGTGTTAGACGGCTCAAAAAACTTGGTACGGTTGAACCGGAGGTGCTCTACTTCCAACCCGGTTTCTTCCCGGACTTCCCGCACCACGGCGTGTTCTTCTGCCTCACCGCGGTTCACATATCCAGCCACCAGAATATAAGAGGGCTTGCCGTACTGCTGGATGAGCAGAATTTTCCCGGTTTCCTCATCCACAACAATCATGCTGACTGCCACATTGTACATCGGGAACCGGTATTGCTGGCATTTCGGGCAATAAGGCACAATGCCCTCTTCTTCCAGTTCTTTTTCAATCAATGCCGTGCCGCATTCAAAGCAATGCTTCTGAATCATTTTTACACTCCAAACACTGTTTTCGTCAGCCGGATACCTGCTGCCGTCTTCATCATATGTTCCATAAAGGTTCGGATTGCCTGCTGGTCGTACCCGCTTTCGGACGCATTGACGATATAATCCGCCTCAATCAGAATCTGATAGTCAATGCCGTCGATCTGCGCCGGGCTATGGTGGTGCCCTACCAGATAGGCCACCCGGTCGATCTGTGCCGCTGTCATGCCGGTATCCGCCAAGAACTCCCGCACCAGCGGGGCACCCTCCTGCTCCTGATATTTACCATTGGTGTTGCCGTACTTTTTGCGGCAGAGCGGGCAGGCGATATCGTGGGTGATGGCCGCCACCTCCAGAATAAACTGCGTGTCTGCGTCCAGCCCCTCCAGCTCACCAATGGTTTTGGCATAGGTCCACACGCAGCTCAGGTGCGTGATATCGTGAATATTCCCTTCAGAAAAGGCGATCATCTTTTCCATGATCTGTGCAATGGTCATCATTTGTTTCACTCCCGTTTTTAATACTTAAATGTTCACCTTGATAAACGCGAACTTATTCTTCAAATTTTTTATGACACTTTGGACATTCTTTAGGGATCGGCCTATAACCAACAAGCGAGCAACCGCAATAAGGACATTTCATCATGGTGAGATGATATACAATACCACCAACAACAACCATTGCACCGATTAGCAGGCATAGGTTTACTCTGTACTCCTTTGCCGTCATTGCTCCTATTACTGCGAGCAATATTCCTATCATCAAAATGATCCAAGAAATGGCAGCCTGCTTTTGTGGGCTATTGTTTTTCATATAATCACACCCCCTCTACAAATTCCGATTCATAAAATCCCCGTCAGAAGAGCCACCGGTGTTCAAAGTTCCGTCTGGCCTAACCGTCAGTATCTTGGAGAGCGTTCCCGCCGCTCCCAGAAACACCACGGAAAAGCCCGTGGCTTTGATGATTGTATCCTGATAGCGCTCTTTCAGAAAGCGTTTGAACAGAATACCCAGCACACCGCCTATCACAATGGCCAGCGCATTGATGATCGTTCCCAATCCCCGCATTTTCGTTTTTCCTTTGCTTACTGATTCCTGTATTTGTTTAAGACTTCATCCGGGATATGACAGTAGTTGCAGTCTTCCGGGTACCGCTCCAGATGGTGCTGATGCTCCTCTGCACTCCGGACGTAATTCGTCAGCGGCAGCACTTCCACAACGATTTTATCCCGGTCCTTCCGGCTGTCAATAAAGGCTCTTGCTTCTTCCAGATGTCCGGGATTTGTGCTGTAAAGCCCCGTGCGATACTTTTTTCCAACATCAACGCCCTGTTTGTTCAGGCTGTACGGGTCGATGATTTCAAACAGATGCTCCATAAGCTCTGTAACACTGGTACATTTCTCATCAAAGACCACTTTAACGCACTCTGCGTATCCATCATACGGGCCGTCCAGCGTGTTTGTTGTTCCGTTGGCTCTCCCGGCTTCGGTCGTCCGTACACCGGGCACCGTGTCAAAAAAATGCTGGACGCCCCAAAGGCACCCGCCTGCAATGTATACTGTTTCCATACTCTTGACTTTCCTTCTTTTACTGATACAGTTTGCATCCATGCTCTGTACTCCTTACGGTTTCCTTGCTAGCTGCAAATCGATCCATCATACCAACTCACAAAAAGTGCTTCCGCACCATTGCAGAGTAATTATCATATTGTTGAAAGCCATATCGCTCATAAAATGGGATCGTTTTATTGTTACAGCTCTCCGGGGCCACTTTATGTGCGTTGTGCCTTGGCGCAGACCGTCAGCACTCCACTGCCACCTTGATGACGCCATCCCGTTTATTTTCAAAGAGGTCGTAACCTTCTTCAATGCGGCGCAGAGGGTAGGTGTGGGTAATGAGCGGTTCGGTATCGATCTTGCCTTCTGCGATGAGACGCAGCGTTTCTTCACAATCGCAGCCGTCCACGCCGCCGGTCTTAAAGGTGAGGTTTTTGCCGTACATTTCCGGCAGCGGCAGGGTCTGTGCCTTATCGTACAGCGCCACCACCGTCACAACGGCGTTGGGCCGTGCACACTCCCATGCCAGCCGGAAGGTGGAGTCTGCCCCTGCCACCTCCAGCACCACATCTGCCCCGCCGTGGTCGCTGTGGGCACGCACAAAGGCGGCGCAGTCCTCCGGCTGCACGGTGAGCACCTGCGGGTAGTGCCGACGGATGAACTGCAGGCGGCTTGCGTCCATTTCACAGACGATGATGCGCTTGGGGCTGTGCAGCATGACGCACAGCAGCGTGCAGATGCCGGTCGGCCCTGCACCGAGGATCAGCACGGTATCCTCGGGGGTGATTTCCGAGATGCGTGCCGCCCAAAAGCCGGTGGCCAGCACATCGCCCACCAGCAGCGCCTGCCGATCGGTAACGCCGTCCGGGATCTTGTTCAGTCCCTGATCCGCAAAGGGCACCCGAACATACTCGGCCTGCCCGCCGTCGATGCGGCAGCCCAGCGCCCAGCCGCCGTTTTGATCGGTGCAGTTGTTCACAAAGCCTTTTTTGCAGAAAAAGCACTCTCCGCAGAAGGTCTCCACGTTCACCGTCACCCGGTCGCCGGGTTTCACATTGGTCACCGCACTGCCCACTTCTTCTACGATGCCCACCATCTCGTGCCCTACCGTGATGCCGGGCACCGCCCGGGGCACGCTGCCGTGCTTGATGTGCAGATCGCTGGAGCAGATACTGGCAAGGGTCACCTTTACAATGGCGTCCCGCTCGTGCTGCAGCACCGGCTTTGGTTTTTCCATCAGGGCAAACGTCCCCTTTGAAACATAGGTATAGGTCAGCATGCTTTTTACCTCCATGCGCTTTGATCTTTCCGAACGGAGTATACCGCAAAAGTCAGCCGCTCACCCGGCTCACAGGATATAGTGAGGTACCTCCATAAATTCTGAGTTGCTGTTCTCAGTATACCATGGTTTTCCCTTGCGGAAAAGATAGCGAAACAAAAATGCCCCCGGAGAGCTTGTTGCGGCTCTCCGGGGGCATCTTATGTGCGTTGTGCCTTGGCGCACACGGTCGGCATTTACTCGATCTCAATCAGATTCGGGTTCTCAGGCAAAGCCTTCGTCTGCTGAGGAGCAGGCAGCTCGATGTGCAGGACACCATCCTCGAACTTTGCGTGGATGTCTTCCTTCTTCACATCGCCCACGTAGAAACTGCGCGCGCAGGTGCCGGAGAAGGATTCGCGCCGCAGATAGCGGCCCTTCTTATCCTTTTCGTCGTTGCTGTGGCTGCGCACTGCCTGAATGGTCAGGTAGCCGTCGTTCAGATCCATCTGAACGTCTTCCCTCTTGCAGCCCGGCAGATCAACCGCTACTTCGTAGCCATTGTCCGTCTGTTTGACATCGGTCTTCATCATGTTTGCACCGCGCTTACCAAAGGTATCACGAGCCTCACGGTTCATCATACGTTCCAGTGCAGCGTCATTCCAGAACGGATCGAAGAAATCATCGAACAGGTTTTCATGGAAAACAGTCGGCATAAGCATAAATCATTCCTCCAATCCCGGCGTTCGGGTCGGGGCAAAAAATCTGAAGCGTCCACTCAGAAAGGCTTTCCGGGGAGCCCTGCGGCTCTCCTTTTGCCCTTCCTCCTGAGCACGCCACTGTTATAGCACCGTTTATTAGCAGTGTCAATAGAAGAGTGCTAAAATTCATGAAAGAATAATACTTTTATAAAATCCTATGCAATCTTTTCAAAATTCAGTCGCATCATCGTGTTTTTATCATTTCTGCCGGTACATCGGCGTAGACAGATATTTCATGCCGTTGTCCGGGACGATGACCACGATGTTCTTTCCCTGATTCTCCGGTCTGCGGCCCACCTGCACCGCTGCGCGCAAAGCCGCTGCTGCCGATGTGCCCAGAAACAGTCCTTCCGCCCGCAGCACCTCATGGGCCGTTTCGTAGGCTTCCTCGGTGCGGACATTGATGCACGCATCGCTCCAGTCTGGCCGCAGATAGTCGGAAAGTGCGCTTTCCGGCACATCATACGCCGGCAAAACGCCATCTATGATCTGCGCATAATCGTAGTTGAGGGAACCAAACGAAAGGATTTTCATGGTATATCTTTTTTACTCCATTCTCTGAATCACCGCACCCAGCCATCGGCACAGGGTATCGCCTGCCTGATTTGCGATCTCCAGCACGCGGGCGTGGCTATGCTTGACCGTCTGGATGCCGGTGGCCATGTTGGTGATGCAGCTGACGGCCAGCACCTTCATGCCCATGTAGTTGCAGACCATGGTTTCCGGCACGGTGCTCATGCCCACGGCATCGGCTCCCATCCCCGCAAAGGCGCGAATTTCAGCCGCCGTTTCATAGCAAGGGCCCATAAAGCCCATGTAAACGCCCTCCTTGTAGGCAATGCCCAGTTCATCGGCGGTCTGCTTGGCAAGGTTCCGCAGTTCCAGACTGTAAGGTTCGGTCATGTCCGGGAAGCGGGGGCCGAAGCGCTCATCGTTGGGGCCAATGAGGGGGTTCGTGCCCATCATGTTGATGAAGTCGGTAATGAGCATCAGGGTGCCCGGCGCAAACTCCCGGTTGATGCCGCCGCAGGCGTTGGTCAACACCACCTTTTCCACGCCCAACAGCTTGAACACATAGAACGGGTAGCAGACTTCCTTCATGGAGTAGCCCTCATAGAAATGGAAGCGGCCTTCCATGGCGTAGACTTCCGTGTTCCCCAGCTTGCCAGCCAACAATGCACCTTTGTGTCCTGCCACCGTGGATACCGGGAAGTTGGGGATATCCTTGTAGGACAGTTCTTCCGTGTCCGTAAAGTCCGCGGTCAGCTTGCCAAGGCCGGAGCCCAGCACCACCGCGATCTTCGGGCGCTTTTTCGTGTGCGTCTTGATATATTCCGCACTTTCCAGTGCCTTTTCATAAAGATGTTCCATACCGTTCTCTCCTTTTCCCAAAAAATTCGATATACTCTCTGGGTTCAGTATATCGGATTTTTCAGGCCGATGCAAGACGCCCTTCATCGAGTCTTATTAAAAACCAAGGAGCAGATCCTTCACATCACGAGTGTGTTGTATCTGCTCCTTGGTTCTCCGAATGTCTTATCTCTGGCCGATGTTCCACCGAAACAGCTCATATCCTTCCCGGATATCCTCCGGCAGACGTTTCAAAGTCTCGTCCCGCAGTTCCTGCGGCATCCCGTAAAAAGCTTCGGCAATGCCGCCGGTGAAGCAGGCAAGGGTGTCGCTGTCGCCGCCCAGAGAAACTGCATTGCGAAGTGCATCCCTTTGTATCAAGTTTCGCCTTTGAAATCAGAGAGAATCATAGTATTGATGTATTTTCTCGGCCATCAGTTCCCGACGCCTTTGTAGAAAATCCTGATAGTCGCCAATCTCCATGCTTTCAAATCCGTCTGGAATACAATTCTGTTTAAGATTTTCAGCCAGCCTATCTTGTTCTATGATTCCACCATAAACAGGCTTTTTCGTATTGCATTGCCCTATCACTTCAGTCATATAGTGGGCTGGCGAACTATCTTTAATTTTAATGTTGATTTCCTGTTGAATAAAAGCATAATTCGCAATTTGATTGTATTGTGCTTGCACAATTCCATTTTTTATCAAGTAATTTTTCGGGAACAAATGGTGAATATCGCCTCTGTTTTCCAACATGGACTCAATATCAATTTCCATCGACAAGAAGCCTTTATCGTGTGCCTTGACCTGTGCCACAAGGAACATATTAAAATATGGACTGCTCGCAACCGATGTGTTCAGCCGTTGAACAAGATTTACCTTCCAGTACGCCTCAGATAATTCGCCCGCCTCTGTGATATTCAGGTACTGCGTCGGATCATCATAAGCAAAGAATCTCTTAATGTCGTAATCAAATGCAGACTCTGGCGAGCCAGAAGAATATCTTCCCGTCAAAATAGACAAAGCCAGCCACTTGCGTACAATCTTTTCAATTTGATTACTATCCACTTTTCGTTCACGAAGTGCAAGAAAAAGCGCATAGCCAAAGTTCAAAACATTTTGTGAACGAATCAGCGATTTTTTCACAATTCCCGCTGAGCGCACAATCATCAAATACCGTTCGTAATTTGTCTGATTCACCGCTTGCAGAACTGCCTCATGTAATTGATTGAACGACCTTTCTTCTATTTCGATCTTAAATTCACGCGTTTCAAAATCTCGACCTGAAAGCAAGCTAACCAAATCTGCTAGCTTTCCTCGCTTGAATTTATATGTAAATGCAACACGAAGAATATCCGTATAACATGTGCGATAAATCGGTGCATTCTTTGCAGCTGCCCACTTTATAGCTTCGAATTCCGGTCTCGCCGCAAATTCAGCATCATTTTTCTTGATTTCTTTCAAATCCTCCGGAGACTCCAACAAATGACAGAAATAATCAATCGTTTTTCGGGTCACATTTCCATTATATATTTCATTCGAAGAAATCTTAGACATTGCAAAATCTGCTTGCGACAGAACCACACCCTTAGAATTGATTCGAATAAAAATTTCCGTTACACTGTCAATATCCAAATCTTCTGCCAGCGTAATAACACCAATGCTATTATTTTGTATTGCCCTCAACCGATTGATTGTGTCATTGATTTCCTGTGCTTTGTCCATAATTCCGTTTTTCTGGCAATATTCCATCACAAAAGAAAAAGAACCAAAGGACACATCCAGCACTTTTGCAATATCCGGAATCCATTTACTGCTTTTTTGATTTGCGGAATTTGCCACTTCAAATATTTCGTCAATGGGGTTAAACGCAATACAGACCCGTTTCCATTTATAGTGGCTGTCTAAAACCTCCTGTCCCACAATTGCAGCCGCCATAGCAGTAATACGCTGTTGCCCGTCGATCAGAACTTTTTTCCCTATTGCAACTGTTCCGTCTTTCAACTTTACACTTGGATTTTGCCATACGATAATATATCCGACCGGAAAGCCCTTATAGAGCGAATCCATCAAATCACGCACTTGCGTTGCGTCCCATACAAATGGACGTTGCATTTCCGGAATCGCAATATTACCGGATTTTATATCCGCCAAAAGCACATCCACCGTATAATTATTCACGCTATATCGTGCCATAGTCAAATTCCCTTCTATTGTATCATCCTGGAATTCTATCTAAAGTTGTTTTCATACAAAGCGTTATTAAATTTTATTTAATCTTATCACATCCGGCGGGGCGGTGCAAGGGGTGCTCTTGTTTCCTGTCCGCGCAGCTATTATAATAATAGGTACCGAAAGAAGGTGAGCTTCCTGCACGACATCTGGAATCCATGGCACGGCTGCGTCAAGTGCAGCGAGGGCTGCCAGAACTGCTACATGTATTTTCTCGACCGGATGCGGAACCAGAACGGAGCCGAGATCTACAAAACGAAAAGCGGCTTTTCCTACCCGCTCCAGAAAGACCGCACCGGACACTACAAAATCCAGAGTGGTGAGCAGATCCGGGTCTGCATGACCTCGGACTTCTTCTTGGAAGAAGCCGACCCGTGGCGGGTTGAGGCGTGGGACATCATGCGCCAGCGCAGCGATGTGGTGTTTTTTCTGCTCACCAAACGGCCGCAGCGGGTACGGGAGTGCCTGCCGCCGGACTGGGGCAGCGGTTGGGACAACATCTTTTTCAACGTCACCTGTGAAAATCAGCGCCGCGCCGATGAGCGCATTCCCATTCTGTTTGACCTGCCCTTCAAGCACAAGGGCATCATGTGCGCGCCCTTCATCGGGCCAGTAAGCATCCGGCAGTACCTTTCCGCCGGGCAGATCGAGCAGGTCATCTGCGGCGGCGAAAACTATGATGGTGCCCGCCCCTGCAATTTTGATTGGGTCAAGTCTCTCCGGCAGGAATGCGTGGATGCCAATGTGACCTTCTGCTTTATCGAGACCGGCACTGTGTTCATCAAAGACGGTAAACGCTACCACCTGCCCAGCAAGCAGCTGCAAAGCCGAATGGCCTGTAAATCCGGCATGAACTATCAGGGCAGGCCCATTCATTTTGACCTCGTGGACGACTGGGGCTACCCCATCCCGCAAGAGGATTTATATGTGCCGCATTTCCGCGCAAACTGCGAGACCTGCGGCAGCAAGTTGATCTGCAACGGCTGCAGCGATTGCGGAAAATGCTTATAAAATAAAGGAGTTCTATGAAGAACCAGAAGAAAAAATCGTTTCCCCGCAGAGTGTTCCTCTGCCTGCTGGCTGTTTTGCTGGCCGTCTGCATCGCATTCGGCATTTACGTCAGCGACTACTACCACACAGACCCCGCCGCCGAGGATGCACTGGCGGCGGGGATGAATCTTCAATAAAAAGCAAAATATCCCGACCATTTTCCTGTATGTCACAGGAGAATGGCCGGGACTATTTTTATTATTCCGCGAACCAGCACTCAATACAAATGGAACTTATGGCTGATCTGGTGTGCAATTTCATCCGGCAGCGGGCGGAAGCCGATGCAGGTCAGGGTCATGCCTTCTCCGTTTTCATCAAATTCTTCCGGCTCCAGCTCGGTGTGGCAGGCATCCCGGATAAGGAAGAAGTCTTTGTTTTCCACAAGGCCCAATTCCTCGGCAATTGTCTTTGCTTTCAGCAGTTGATTGCGGTTCTTTGCCCCACATACGGTCTTGGTAAACGAACCATCGAACCATTCTTCATAGGTTGCTTTCTCCAACATGATTTCTGCCCGATAGCCGGTAATTTCTCCGTCTTTCTCGATGGGTTCCACGCCCTGTCCCATGCCGATGGGGTCGGTGAGGAATGCCAGCGAAGCGTGGCAGCACTGCGCCGCCAGCTTACCGGGAGACATCTGCAGATCTTTTCGTGCAATGATGAGTTGACGCATTTTTTCTCCTTCTTACGACAGCTTGATCTTCAAATCTGCCAGCAGATTCACCGCTTCCGGCAGGGAAAATTTCGCATCCTTCAGGCGGCTGCCCAGAATGTCCACCTTATAACCGGCGGCATCCCGGAAATCCGCCTTACGCAGGTCACACTGGTAGAATTCCGTTTCGTGAAGTTCCACGCCCTTGAAATTCGCCAACTGCATCTCGCATTTGGCAAACATTGAGCCGACAATTTCGTTGCCATCCGAAAAGTCGAAGCGGTTAAAGTTCATTTCGGTGAAGGTGTTATATTTCAGACTGCACTCTTTCAGCGTGTGGATAGGGTCCGGGAAGGCACCGTTGGACATCAGCGGTGCCCACTCGATTTCCTGCAAACGGCAGTCCTCAAAATCCAGCGATTGCACCGAAGAATGGGTGCTGCGCAGACCTGTGATCTCACACCGCACGAATTGGCACTCGTTCAGCGTGGTATGATCCAGTTCGCATTTGGTAAAGGAGCAATCCACAAACACGCAGTCGGTAAAGTCGCAATTCTCAAAAGCCTCCTCGGTGAACGACAGGTCAGCAAACCGTTCACCCTCACAATAACGCTCTGTCATAAAATTCTCCTGTCAGTGCAGTTCTTCCGGCAATGCCGTGCAGCCTTCCAGCACATCCTGCCAGGTAGCTTCAAAGTGCCCGGTATACCATGGGTCGGCCACATCGCCGGGGCGACGGGTATGATCCATCAGCAGAGACACTTTATGCTCCGGGTCGCCGCCCACAAAGCGCGCCATATTGCGCAGGTTGTTGTAATCCATGCACTGTTCGTCCTTATAAATCACACCGCCGTTTTCGCAGAGAAACACACAACAGTCTGCCACCGGTGCAAAGAGCTTGCGCAGGCTGGTATACTGCCGACCGGATGCCGGGCAAAACAGAATGCCGCGCCGGTGCAGCTCCCGTATCTGCTCAAAGATCTCGTCTTCCAGCTCTTTCCTGCCGTATTGCAGCAGCGTACCGTCAATATCGCTGCAAATCAGTCTGATTGACATTTTCCGTCCTCATTTTTCAAGATAATTTTAGGCAATTCCCCGGCATCCAGAACACGGATGCCTTCGTCCATCAGCATCTTGGCAAAAACACCCTGTCCGGGAATCTTTGTCCCGGAAAACGTTCCGTCGTAGATTTCCTTCACGCCGCAACTGGGACTGCGGGATTGCAGGATGGCAAGCTCCACCCCATTTTCTTTTGCGATGGCAAGGGCCTTGGCTGCGCCCGCTCGGAACTCCCGGTCCACATTGATGCCCTCTTTGTTCGTGACAACGCCCTGCACGATTTCCGCCGGGCACCGCGGTGTGGGCAGGCCGCCCAAAACCTCCGGGCAGACCGGAACCACCTGATGCCCCCGCGCAAAATCACAGACCGCCTGATTGTAATTGTTTCCGCCGCTGTATTTGCAGTTTTCGCCCAGCAGGCAGGCGCTGACCAGAATCTTCATTGTTGCGCGCTCCGTTTTTCAGATACTGAATCTTTTCCCTATTCTACCACGCTTTTGGGCATTGAAAAAGAGGATTCTGCTTTTTCCTATTCCCATACCGGGAGGTCCGCCGTAATCTTTTCTAATTCCTGTGCAAGAAACGTCAGTCTTTCCCTCAGATGGTTGTTATGCGGTGCATCTCCGTTCAGCAGATAGTCCGTTCTGACATTCAGGCAGGACGAAAGATCCTGCAGCAACTCAATCGAACAGCAGCGGCTTCCCGTTTCAACTTTTGCAAGATGGTTCGCACTACACGCAGCTTATCCGTAGATTGCAAGTTTGTTGCAAGTTAGTTTTAAGTTTCGTTGCAAGTCTCCTATTCTTACAGATACCACTCTGGTCTGCTGCTTCATTGTAACCGTCAAAAGAAAAGACGCTTCAGCCAACATTAAATTCTCATCAAAAAACAGGGAGTGACATCAAATCACTCCCTGTTTGCATTGATTGTATCAGAGTTTCGTCATCCAAAGGCCATGCAGGTTGCAGTATGCGTAAACAGCCACCGGCTTTTCACTTCCCAGTTCAAACCCCACGTTGGGAGCCTGCCCCGGATTCAGATAGCGGATCTGCCCGCCGTCCTCAGTCTCCACAAAAATCCACTGAATATAGTGAACATCCGCCATGGGGTGCTCCACCGCGCCCACTGTGACCGTGAGACGACTGCCGGAAAGCTCTGCCACCGGCAGATGCTTCTCGCCGCTGGCTTCCACCGTATTGGGAACCAGCTCTTTCATTTTCTCCCCGCAGCAGACCGGCGGAACGCCTGCGTTATGGATGGTAGTGACGAGGTTGCCGCAGTGATTGCAGATGTAAAACTTTGCCTTCATATCGAAATCCTCCATCGGAATGTTGTCGGTGTGTTTCTTGTGTCTATATGATAACATTTCCTAGTTATGATTTCTGTAACTGAATCACGCAAAGCGTTTTTCTGCCGTCTTCACCCTTCCCTCTGCTCCACGATTTCCAAGCTGTCACGCCCCACACGGCAGAGCAGAAACAGCACCCTCACGCCTGCGGCTTTCGCTTCAGCCAGCGCTGTGCCAAACTCCGGCTGCGTGCCAACATTCGGCCTCACCTCGGTGATGCCTTCCATCTGAATCACAAAAGCCACTGCGCACCGATACCCTGCCCGCTGCGCCTGCGCTAACTCGCGCAAGTGCTTCACGCCCCGTTCGGTGGGTGCATCCGGGAAATAACCAATGCCGCCCACTTCCAATGTGCAGCCCTTGACTTCCATCAGATACTTTTGCTCGCCCTTTTCCATATAAAAGTCGATGCGGGACTTGCCATAGGTGAATTCCGATTTGATATAGTCGTAGCCCTGTTTTGCCAGCCACTCTCCTACTACCTTGTTAGGTGCTTGACTGTCCATATTGACCCAGCCAAGGCCCTGCTTGTGTACCGTCACAAGGTCGTATTTTGTTTTGCGTTTCGGGTTATCCGACACTTCCAGCCGAACCGCCGTGCCGGGCAGCAATAGCTCTTTGCACCGCCCGGTGTTCTTGACATGGACGGTTTCCACTGCTCCATTCACTTCCACATGGGCAATAAAGCGGTTGGGACGGTCAACAAAAATGCCGTCTGCGATTTCTCTGTATTTCAATCTTCACTCCATTTTCAGTACAGGATTCGGGAGCTGTGTCCATCCTGCCTGCCAAGATACAGTTCCACGACCATCCTGCCGCTTTCACTGTTGCAGAGTTCTTGCCTGATACACCCGCTCCGTCCGGGCATCGAAGCAGCAGAAAATCACCTGCATGACGTAATCCGCGTGATCTTCCAGCCACTGTGCCACTGTTTTGACTGCAATCTCCGTGGCATCTTCCAGCGGGTAGCCATACACGCCGGTCGAAATTGCCGGGAACGCAATGCTGTGGACGTCATGCTCTTTGGCAAGAGCCAGCGAATTGCGGTAGCAGTCCGCCAGCTGCGCGGCCTCCTCTGCTGTGCCGGAATAAATCGGCCCCACTGTATGAATGATATACTTTGCTTTCAACCGGTAGCCCTTAGTGATTTTTGCTTCTCCAGTGCGACAGCCATGCAGCGTGCGGCACTCCGCCAACAGTTCCGGCCCTGCTGCCCGGTGGATGGCACCATCCACACCGCCACCGCCCAGCAGACTGCGATTGGCCGCATTTACGATGCAGTCACAGTCCAGTTTGGTAATATCACCCTGCACCACTTGAATCTGATTTTTTACTTTTTCAGAAATCATTGTAAACACCTCACTTTTTGAGCAGTTCCAGCGCCTTGTCCATGGGCACACAATCGGCATAGCGGTCCGGCCAGAGGAATTCATTGTAATAGTGGTAGCTCTGCTCCCCTGTCATATACTCGTTGTCCTGCGTGGAATTTGCATAGGCAGGAACGATCATGTGCAGGCCATGCTCAAAGCCCGCCTCCACCGTTGCATTGATGCAGAAGTCGGTCATGATGCCGCAGACCATCACATCTTTTTCGCCCTTTTCCGTCAGATATTCCAGCAGACCGCTTTCTTTTTTGAACGCACTGCATACGGTCTTGACGAACCGTCTTTCAGTCGGCAGCGGTGCAAATTCGGAATAGACCTCGAATTCATCGTCCCCGATGGAAAAGCCAGTGCCGGGTCCATCGTCATGCTGGACATAGACGACCTCGATTCCCTGTTCGCGGGCAGTCCGGATTAGTTTCCTGATGTTGCTGACAAACTTTTCAAACGCATACAGGCGTTCATCCACGATACCTTTCTGTGTATCCACAACCAGTAAAACCATGTGTAAGCCCTCCTGTTTTTCTTTGATTTCATGTTATCATAGACCGCCGTTTTCTACAAGCAGATTCGAAAAATTTACTTCTTCCAAAGCCTGTCTGATGGGTTTGTTATGGCTCCCCATCGCCGCAGCAGTCCACAGGCGGTTTTGAAAGATAAATCTCCTTCATTTTCATTTTCTGCTTAACGGCAGCAATAAAAAAGACCCCCGCAGCGTATGATTTGACGCCGCGGGGTTTCTCAATTGTTCGGTTTGTATTGCAGCACCTTCTGGGAGAACGTCCGATCGAAGAACTGGATGAAGGGCCCAAGGCAGAACGCACAGATCAAGGTGCCAAGGCCCACAAGGCCACCCAGCAGCCAGCACAGCAGGGCGCTGAGCGCATCGGTGAAGATGCGGCACCCGAAGTACGGGCAGGGTGTGTAGTCCCGCAGACCGAGGGAAAGGTAATCGTAGGGCGCAATGCCGAGGTCGGCGGTCTGGTAGAGCGAAGCGCCCAGCGCCGTGACCAGCACCGCCGCGATGACCCACGCCAACTGCACCGCCAGCGACGGCGCGTCGCCGAAGTGGGCGTGAATGGGGTCATAGAACGCCGTGACGATGTACCCGATGCAGATGCCGTTGACGAAGGTGCCAAGGCCGATGTACTTGCGCCCGAACCAGAATTCCAGCAGGAAAAACAGGATGTTCGTGCACAGGTTCTGGGTGCCCAGCGAGATGCCGAGCAGCTCCGCCAGCCGCATGTTCAGGGCGCTGATGGAGTCGTTGCCGAGGTGGGACTGCTTGAAAAGCGCAATGCCAAGGGCGATGATGACGATGCCCGCCACCATGCCCACCACCCGCCGGACAGTCGGTTTGCGCAATGCGGTGCCGTTCATAGGGGATTCTCCTTTAGCGTTTCTTTTCCCCTATTATACGCCTACTTTGGGCGGGAGACAAACTATTTATGGAAAGATACAACGATATACGGGGGATCCGCCTTACCCCTTTAATCTCACCTCAATCCGTTCTTTCTCCAGCCCCTCCCCGATCACGATGAGCACTTCCTGCCCCTTGGGGATAGCGTTTGCCGTCAGGCCGTCGGCGGTGGCGTTCAGCTCCACCCAGCCGTTCTCGTCCTGTACGAAGCCTTTCGCCCGCAGCACATGGCCGCACGCGGGGTCGGTGAAGAGGGCCGGGATATTCTGTTCGAGCTGCTGGCACGAGAGGCCCAGCTCCAAAAAGTAGGCCGAACCAAAGGCCCTATGCGGTTGGCGTTACCCGCTTCTAATTATAGCAAAAGGAGGTTCTTTTTCTACCGTTTCAACGCTACGGCTCTTTTCTTCCACAAGCATAGCTTGTGGTTTTCTCTATGAATAAGAGCGGGACCTTGCAAATGATATGTACCCGGTTTTCTGGACACCGGTTCAAAATTGAATAATTAAGTTTCCATCATGGATGCTTCCCTGAATTTAGAGGGAGGCATCCATTTTGTTTTCGCTTGGATCCTGCTGTTATTGTAATAGTCGATATAATCAGCAATAGCTTTGGAGAACACTTCAAAGGAAGGATAATCTTTCTCAAAACCATAGAACATTTCATTTTTCAATCTACCAAAGAAGGTCTCCATAATACAGTTGTCATAGCAGTTACCTTTTCTGGACATGGATTGAATGATTCCGTGTTTCTGAAGTTCATTGCGGTAGAATGCGTGCTGGTATTTATCCTTTGGTAATCTCCAGATAAACACTAATCTCCATGATTGTTACCATTGAAGGAATACATTTGCGACGATCTTCGGGCATAGATCATCAGCTGATCCGGGTAACTGTATTTGTACAGCCGTGCCGCTGTGATCAGAAATTCTGCCCAGTGCTCCCACCGTCGCGAAAAGCTGTCTGCCGTTTTGCAGGCAAGTGCAAGATATTCTTCGGTTTTGTTTGGCATTTGAAGCCTCCTTTCGGTTTCAGGGTACAAAAAGAGCGGGCAGCCGTTTCATCGCTGCCCGCAGAGGTATGGAATGATTTACTTATTTGATAAACTGGAAGTTAGCGATTTCTTTTTCCGGTATTCTCTGTCCCTCGGATTTCCTCATGATAGAAATAATCCACGATCACCGGATGTCCCTGCGGGACTCTGCCATAAGGCATTTCATTATCCACAAAGGCACAATCATACTTTTTAGCCATTTCCGCAGCTTTTACTTCAAGTGCTTCAAAGTAGCTACGGTTATGCTTGTTATAGATCTCGTCGTAAAGTGGTACAAGATCAGGATGTTTTTCGGCGATATAATCCATAATTGCCTTTTTGAAACCGCCTCGAAGATTGAGATTTTCGAGCCAGAACAGATCGCACTGATCCTTTACCCGATCAAAGATTGCTTCAAAATCCGTGATACCGGGAAATACCGGGGATACGAAACAGACTGTACGGATACCTGCTTCATATACCTGCTTCATAGCAGCGATACGGCGCTCAATGCTCGAAGCAGAGTCCATATCGTTCTTGAAATTTTCATCCAGTGTGTTGATCGACCATGAAACAGTTACACGTCCAAGCTTCTTCAGCAGATCAATATCCCGTACCACAAGATCCGACTTTGTGCAGATCAGAATATCTGCGTCACTGCCGATCAGCTGCTCCAGAAGTTTTCTGGTATTCCCGAATTGCTCCTCCTGTGGATTGTAGCCATCTGTCACAGAACCGATGACCACCCGCTGTCCGGCATATTTCTTCGGATTTTTAATTTTCGGCCAATGCTTCACATCAAGGAAAGTGCCCCATTCCTCCTTGTGCCCGGTAAAGCGCTTCATAAAAGAAGCATAGCAATACTTGCAGGCATGTGTACAGCCCACATAGGGATTGACCGAGTAACCGCCTACCGGCAGACTGGACTTAGTCATGATGTTCTTTGTTTCCACCTCACGAATGAGGATTCCATTTATTACTTCTTCCATGATTTCTGTACCTCTAACACTTTATTAAATGCTTCCGGCATTTCCTGAATCATATTTTCATCCCCTATGATAGGGACAAGGTCTTCCTTCATAAACACCGGAATGCCGAGCTTATCTGCCTGGTCCGCCAGAGACCATGCCCATTCCGGCTCCGTATGAATCTTCCTGCTCTGAGCTCCGGTCATAGTGCCGACAACGATCCAGTTGATTCCGGAAAGGTCAACTGTGCCGGGATCGTCGAATAACGGCTCAAAGGTAACATGGTAATGTTTTGCTCTGACGTTTTTCCGAAGGGCATCAATACGCCACCGTTCTGCTTTCCTCGTCACTGTAACGCCAAACCATGCGTTTTCCAGATCGGTATCAAAATCCAGAAGATCGGGGCGCTTGGTCAGAAACAGAAACTGATGCTGTGGATTTTCACGGATCTTTGCAAATACCTCGTCTCTCCATTCCGGCTTCCATCCGGAGAGATCGCTCATGCCGGTAAGAAGAAAGTTCTGCGGACGTTTCTTTTCCATCATCTTGAGCTTACCCGGAAAGAATTCAGGGTCAGCGAAGTCATCAATCATATGCCAGCGTTTCACGTTGTTGCGGGCATAGCAATATGTACACCCTACTGTGCAGCCAATGACGATATTCATGTTCTGAATCTGCTCTTTGATACAAATACTCATGACTTCTGCCACTCCTCAAGATTCTTTCTGATGCGGTCGAGGCATTCCTCAAACTGGGCAATTTCTTCTTCTGAAAAACCTTTGTAGTAAATACTTCCCATCTCGTCAGATACAGAATCGTACTCGCCCTTTAAGGAATGTGCTTTCTCAGTCAGAAACAAGAGTGTTTTCCTTTTATCCGTTTCAGACTGAACACGTCTTATCAGCCCTTGATTTTCCATTTTTTCCAGCATCGTCGTAAGAGATGTTATCGCTAATCCGCATTTGACCGAGAGTGACCTGATTGGGATACCATCCTCCTGCCACAGCACATAAAGAATACGCCCTTGAGCTCCATTAAACGCATCAATATTTTTTTCGCTGAGAATTTTTTCAAAAATCCGGTCTCCAAGTTGTTTTATTTTGGTGACAAGAAATCCGCCATTTGTTTTCATGCAAAAGCTCCTATATAGTAGTTTTTTAATAATACTATATAGGAGTTTTACTGTCAAGAGTTTATATGTCTTAATAGGTAAATTCCGTTTTTTTCAATTCTCCAAACTGGAATTTAACGAACTAACCTCTTTACTCTTTCAACATAATCATCTGCATGATTTATGCTAATATCTCCGTGATAATATCCTTGTAATGCTTCAAGTTCACTATTTGGTATTAAATGAACAATTTTAGTTGCTGATTTTTTCATAATAGGTCTTTCTTTACTTCCAACTAATACGAGGGTCTTTGCTTTAGTATGCGATAAAGTGTTTTTTACTTCATAATTAGAATTTGACTTCATAAAAGCAATTAAATTATCTTTTGTAATTTTACAAGTATCTTCATAATATAGAGCAAACAAGCTTTTTTTAAGTTTCAAACTTTTAAATTGTAGTTTTGAAAACCACTTTTTACTTATCAAACAATATGATAAATTAAATATTGGCTCTATCATTTTATAGGTAAAGTCCATTGGCATTACAAAAGCACTTTCAATAATAGCACATTCACATATATTAGGATTTTTAGATAATATTTCTAATAAAATTTGTCCGCCTAATGATAACCCTCCAATTAGTTTTACTTTTCCATTATAATTTTTATTTATAAAATTTATTATTTCTAGAGCATTGCTTTCAATAGAAGTAAAATTTGTATCACTTCCTGAATGTCCATCTAATATAGGAATAACTATGTGAAATTCATTTTCAAGCAAGGATATTTCATCTATATAATTCCACCAAGAAAGACCTCCACCGTGTAATAAAATTATAATATCATTATTCTTTGATCCATATTCTTTATATTCCATCTTACACCTCTAAATTCCGAGTTATCCCCCCAGTATACCACGCTTTTTCCTCCTGCGGAAAAGATACCGCGCACAAAAGGCTTCTCCGGCAACTATCCGCGCCCCGGCTCATACAATCTAACAACTATGTACCGGGAGGGATATCGTGTGCTGCTGACCTTACTGCAATTTTTCGCCACAAAATTTCTGTTTCTGGCGCTCCATCTGGAAAGCGGCTGCTTTCCGCGTCCGCTCACAGCCCGGGAAGAGGCCGCCGCTTTCAGCGCCCTGCACGCCGGGGATGCCGCCGCCCGGGAAAAGCTGATCCGGCACAATCTGCGGCTGGTGGCGCATATCGTAAAAAAATATTACGCCCTGCCGGGTGATCAAGAGGATCTTGTTTCCATCGGCACCATCGGGCTGATGAAAGCGGTAGATACCTTTGATGCCACACGCAAGGCGCGGTTTTCCACTTATGCCAGCCGCTGCATTGAAAACGAGATCCGTATGCAGTTCCGGCGGGAGCGCAAGAGCGGGCAGACCGTTTCCCTGCAAGAATCCTTGGAGGCAGACGGGGACTCTGCGCTGACCTTAGCGGACGTGATACAGGACGGCTTTTGCATGGAGGACAGCTGTGAGCGGCAGGAGGATGTCCGGCGGCTGCGGCAGCTGCTGGACACCCTGCCCGCCCGGGAGCGGCAAATCTTACTGCTGCGGTATGGGCTGGCCGGGCAGCCGCCCCTGACCCAGCTGGAGACCGCCGGGCTGCTGGGCATCAGCCGCAGCTACGTTTCCCGGCTGGAGACCCACGCGCTGGAACTGCTGCGGCAGGCGTGGGGCAAAAACGGCTAGTTTTCACTCCTGCAAAATTTTCAACTGTAACTCGTCCAGTTGTTCAAAAGTATATAGCCGGTTAAAAGCTTCTACCAGTTCCTTTTTGGAAAGGCGCGGCGGCAGCCCCAGCGCATTCAAGAGTCTAGCCTTGCGCTCGGCGCTGCCGGGCTTGCCGGAAAGCCCCCACTCGTACAAATCAGTATAGGTGATCTGCCGCCCCGCCGGGCGCACCGGCGCGGCACCGACTTCCGCGCCCAAGGCGTCCAGCAGTGCCTGCCGCACAAGGGCGTCATCCACGCCCTCTACCCCCAGCAGCCCCTCCTTGCCGGGCTGCGCCTTGCGCTTTTCCTTGCCGTGGATGGCGGGCACATAAGCCTGCACCACGTTCTGCGCACCCACCATGTTGGTGATGTAGTTGCGGATTCGGAAGCCTGCCGCGTCCGAATCCGTGAGCAAGATCAAACCGTTTTTCTGCGCCAGCGCCCGGAACAGCTGCTGGCGCTGTTTGTCTTTATAAATGCCAAAACCATCCGTCAGCAGGATCATGGCATCGGTCAGGTGCGCCAGACGGACGGCATCGTACTTGCCCTCCACGATCAGCACCCGGTCGGTATGGATCATCTTGCTTTGCATCATCTTCCGCTCCCCGCCAGCGCCAGACGGCACAGGGCTGTTTCCAGCAGTGTCTGCGCCGCCACAGGCTGGCTTTTCAGGCTCTGGTCCAGCTCCAGCAGCACCTGCAAGCAGGCCTCCAGCTGGGGCAGGGTGTAGTGGGCGGCAGTTTCTGCCGAGCGCTTCAGCCGGTAGTCACTGCCCTTATAGCCAAAATCTTTGTGCACCGCACTGTAATTCTTCCGCTTTGCCGCCCCAAGCTTTACCCGGTACAGGTCCACATAGCTGCCGATCATGGCCGCTGTAATGGCAATGGGCTCCTGCTGCAGCCGCAGCAGGGTCTGCAGCTTTTTGCAGGCTCCGGTGGCGTTTTTGGCGGTGATCATGCGGATCATCTCGAACACATCCGCTTCAAGGCTCACCGTGCCCATCTCCGCCACCATGGATGCGCTCACGGTCTGGTAGCCGGACAGGGCACAGAGCTTATCCACCTCGTTTTCCAGCAGAAAGGGGTTCTCGCCGCAGCGCTCCAGCAATGCGGTGGCTGCGCCGTCCGGCAGGGTTGCGCCCTGCGCCTTTGCGCGCTCCATCATCAGATTTTTCAGTTCAAAGGGGCGGGGCTTTGCCAGCTCCTCCGTGTAGCCGATGGCCTTGCACTGGGCTTGCAGCTTTTGCGCCTGCTTGCCCAGCTTGATCTTTCCGCGTTCCAGCGGGAATACGCTGCCCAGCACTGCCACAGCGTTTTCCAAGCTGGAAAGGGTACTGCACAACTCGTCCAGGTCCTTGCTGCCGTAGGCTGCGGGGTCTATTTCCGGCAGCACCACCACACGCCGGGTACCGAAAAAGGAGATGGTACCCGCTGCCATGATAAGCTGTTCCAGTTCCGGCGCAGCACCGTCCAGGATCGTGGCGTCCTCGTCGCTGTCTGCCGACAGCACCCGCACCGCCGCCGCCACTGCCTGCCGCACCAGATACCGCTCGCTGGAATAAAAATAGTAGACCGGGCAGCCCTTGTCGGCCAGCTGCCGGAGTTTTGCTTCCGTGGCCATGCAAATGCCCCTTTCCTGTTATAAAATGCTCCTTGTATTGTACCACACTCGGCCCGGATTGCAAAGCATCACTCAAGCCTTTCGCCGCCGGTGCGGCGCAGGCTGAGGGAGGCAGTGTACTGCGTTTCCGGCGGCATCCAGCTGTAACTGCGCAGCGCCAGCAGTTTTTGGTACTGCACTGTCTCCGGTTTTTTCGGCGTAGCGATCAGCCACTCCGTTTGCAGCGGCTGCGCCAGTTCTGCCTTGCCGCTTAAGGTCACAAACTGCCGGTTGCCGATGCTCAGCCGCACAAGACACCCTTCCCGGGTGCGCAGCAGTTCCACCGCCGCCGGGGTGCAGCGCAGCTTGCGGCTGGCATTGACCGGCAGACGCTCTGCCCGGATGCCCTGCTGCGCGGGCAGGGTGCAGGCGGTTTTTGCATTCATGCGCAGGTCTACCACCAGTTCCACAGTGCGCACGCCCCGCCGCGCTAGCTGGTTTTCCACCGCACGCTGGGCGGCGCTACCGCCCCGGAACAGTACCACTGCCCGGTCGTTCTGGGCAATTACCACCGCAGGCGCCTGTGCGCTGCCCACAAGGTCGATGTGCACCACGTCCCGGCTGAGGGCGATGCCCAGCCCGATGCCCACCGCTGCCGCCAGCAAAATGCCCGGCAGAGCCACCCGCAGACGCACCCGCCAGCGGAAAGCCAGCACCCCAAGCCCGCACAGCAGCAGACAGACCAGCGCTGCGTAGACGGTATCAAAGTAAATGGCTGCCCCGGGCTTTGTGCTGAGCCAGACCGCCCAGCCGTTCAATAGCCCTGTGAGCAGGTCTGCCGCCCGGGAAAGCACCCCGTGCACCGGTGCCAGCCACGGCACCAGTCCCACAAAGGCTACTGCCAACCCCAACAGAAGCAGCGGCTGCACCATCCACAGCACCGCGATGCTGGAGACCACCGCCCACGCGCTGACGCTCAGGCCCCGCAGCACCAGCACCGGGAAGGTAGCCGCCGAGGCGCAGGCGGCAATGCAGGCACTCTCTACAAGACCCTGCACGCCCTTCGGCAATTTGCTGTACCACGGACGTCTGACCGGCTTTTGCAGGTTCTCCCCTGCTTTGACCCAGAAGCGCCTGTCGTGGGCGTCCCGCATCCGGCGGATGCAGGCGTTGCCTGCCACCGTGCCCACCACTGCCGCAAAGGAGAGTTCAAAGCCGATATCCCACACCGCATAGCTGTTGACAGCGGTCATCAGGATGCCTGCCGCCGCCAGCGAGGTGAGGGCGTCCGGCGGCCCCCACACCCACACGCCCAAGGCGCTGACCCACACCGCCACGGCGGCGCGGCGCACCGAGGGTGTAAAGCCGGTCACGCCCATCAGCACCAGCGCCAGCAGGCTTTTGCCCACTGCACGCCGTCTGCGGCGGCGATAGCTCTGCTCCCAGCGATAGGGCAGCAAAACGCTCAGGATATCCCCGCACAGAATGGAAACGTGCATGCCGCTGACCACCAGCACATGGGAAAGCCCCGCGCCCCGGTAGGCGCGGCGCAGCTGTGCCGAAAGCCCGCTGCGGTCGCCCACCGTCATAGCAGCCAGCACGCCGCCGGTGTCCCGGTGCATGGCACGGCGCAGGCTCTCGCTCAGTTTTTGCTGCAAGCGGTGGGTGCGGGCACGGAAGCTGCCGCTCTCGCCCAGCACGGTGAGCTGCGGCTTTTCGGCCAAGGGCTCTGCCTGCAAGGCGATGCCGTCCGCGTACTGCGCCGTCTGTTCTTCCATGTCCGGTTGTTGCAGCGCGAACCAGCCCTGCACCCGCTGCCCTGCCGTGCAGGCGGGCAGCTCCGCACAGGCTATGCGGAAACTCGCCGGGCTGCCGTTCACGCTTTCTACCCACAGGGTCGCGTCCACTGTGTCTGAAAAATAGTTACTGTCCGCGCGCTCCACCTCAGCAGTCAGCAGCACGGTGCGCCCGGCGTAGTTTGCCCGGGTACGCTCCAGCCGGGCGTTTGTAGTGTACACCGCACAAAGCCCTGCCAGTGCACCCAACAGCAGGCAGACCGCCAGCTTGCGGCTGCGGCGCGGGATGCAAAGCAGCAGCAAAAAGGCAACAAAAAATGCCGCAAACGGCATAAAAAGCTCCGTTTGCGGCAAAAAAGTCCATAGGAAACTAAGGCCCATCATTCCGGCGCAGAAAGCGCAGAGCGGGCGGCGCATCCCGGCTTAGTGGAAGAACAGGGGCAGCGGCTCAAGGAAGATGATATCCTTGCGCTCAGAAGCATCGCCCTCGGCCAGAACAGCGGCCTGACCCACGATAGTGCACTGGGTCTTTTCTGCCAGCGCGTCCAGTGCCTTCAGAGAGCCGCCGGTGGAGATGACATCGTCCACCACCAGCACCCGCTTGCCGCTCATCTTTTCCAGCTCCTTGCGGTCGATAACCAGCTTCTGCTTACCGGCAGTGGTAATGGACTGGTCCTCCACCACCACGGGGTCCGGCATATACAGCTTGACACCCTTGCGGGCGCAGATATAGGGCTTGCCGCTCTGACGGCTCATCTCGTGCGCCAGCGGAATCCCCTTGGCCTCGGCGGTGAGCAGAATATCAAAATCCGGGCATTTCTTCAGCAGCTCCGCAGCAGCGGCCACGGTCAGCTCGGCATCACCCAGCATGATAAAAGCTGCAATGTCCATGTGGTCGTTCACCTTGCAGATGGTCAGCTCACGGGTCAGGCCTGCAACATGCAGGGTATAAGTTTCAGCCATAATCAAAATCTCCCTTTCGTATTGGAATCAGACAGGCAGTTTTTCGCCGCCCAGAACATGGAAATGCAGATGCTTCACGGTCTGGCCTGCGTCCTCGCCCACGTTGGAGATGATGCGGTAACCGTTTTCCAGCCCCTGCTCCTTGGCCAGCTTTGCGATGACGGCGAAGATGTGGCCCAGCAGAGCACCATCCTCCTCGGTCAGCGCAGCGGCAGAGGAGATGTGCTTGCGGGGAACCACAAGGAAATGCACCTTTGCCTGCGGGTTGATGTCGTAGAATGCCACTACCTGGTCATCCTCGTACAGCTTTTTAGAGGGGATCTTGCCCTCTGCGATCATGCAAAACAGACAATCTTCCATGGGGGAACACTCCTTCCTGCTTCTACAAAAGCCCGCCGCCCGGCGCGCATCCGGCACCGGGCGGGGACATGGATCTTTTTAGCCCAGAGCCTTCTTGACGATGGCGCTCACAGAAGCCAGTGCCTCGTCGATCTTGGTCTCGTCCTTCAGACCGGCCATTGCAAAGTCCGGCTTGCCGCCGCCCTTGCCGCCGGCGATAGCAGACAACTCCTTGACCAGCACACCGGCCTTCAGGCCCTTTTCCTGTGCCAGCTTATTCACGGTAACAGCCATGGTGATCTTATCCTCAGCCTTGCCCACCAGAACAGCCACCACGGGGTTCACGGCCTTGTCGCGGATGCTGTCGCACATGCCGCGCAGGGTGTCGCCGGTAGTACCGGTAAAGTATGCAGAGGCGATCTTCACGCCGTCTGCTTCCTCAGCATTGTCGAACAGGCTGTCCACCTTGGAGGCGGCGATCTTTGCCTTCATCTCCTCCAGCTCGCGGCTCATGGCCTTGTTCTCGGCCATCACAGCCTCGGCGCGGGCGGGCAGAGCCGCCACGTTGTTGGCCTTCAGGGTGTTGGCCACATCATGCAGCATAGCCTCCTGCAGGTTTGCACGGATCAGCAGGTTGCGGCCGGTGACGGCTTCGATACGGCGGATGCCGGCAGCCACAGAGGACTCGCTGACGATCTTGAAGCCGCCGATCTGGGCGGTGTTCTTGACGTGGGTGCCGCCGCAGAACTCGGTAGACCAGCCCTCGATATCCACCACGCGGACCACCTTGCCGTACTTTTCGCCAAACAGAGCCATTGCGCCCAGCTTCTTGGCTTCCTCCACCGGCATCTCCTGCACGGTGACGTTCATGGAGTCAAAGATCTTATCATTGACGATCTTCTGCACCCGTGCCAGCTCCTCGGGGGTCACGGCGCTGAAGTGGGTAAAGTCGAAGTGGGTGATGGAGGCATCCTGATAGGAACCAGCCTGATGCACATGGTCGCCCAGCACCTCACGCAGGGCAGCCTGCAGCAGGTGGGTAGCGGTGTGGTTGCGGGCAATGGCCATGCGGTAGCCCTTGTCCACCTGTGCGGTCAGCACATCGCCCACCTTCACGATACCGCTTTCCAGCACGCAGGTGTGGACGTAGTAGCCCTTGGGGGTCTTTTTCACGTCCAGCACGCGCAGGCTGCACTCAGCACCGTTCAGCACGCCGTGGTCGGCAGCCTGACCGCCCATCTCAGCGTAGAAGGGGGTCTTATCCAGCACCACCAGCACGCCGTCCTTTGCCTCCTCGTCGGTGGCAATGGCATCGGTCAGGGTCTCTTCATCGCTCAGCGCCACAACAGTGCCCTTGTCGGTCAGGGTGTCGTAGCCGGTAAAGACGGTGGGCTCGGCTTCCAGTGCGCCGAACAGATCCTCGCTCCAGCCGGAGATGTTCTTCTTCAGGCGCTCGGCGCGGGCGCGCTCCTTCTGCTTCTTCATCTCTGCGTGGAAGCCGTCCTCGTCGATCTCCAGACCCTGCTCGGCGGCGATCTCCTTGGTCAGATCCAGCGGGAAGCCGAAGGTATCGTTCAGCTTGAAGGCGTCCATGCCGCTCAGCAGCTTCTGGTGTGCCTTCTCCAGACGGTCGATCATGTTGTTCAGGATGTTCATGCCGGCATCGATGGTGCGGGCAAAGTTTGCCTCCTCGGTGCCGATGACCTTCTTGATATAGGCGTCATGCTCACGCAGCTCGGGGTAAGCGGACTCGCTGGACTGGATGACGGTCTCCACCAGATCCACGAGGAAGGGGTGGTCGATGCCCAGCATCCGGCCGTGGCGGGCAGCGCGGCGCAGCAGACGGCGCAGCACATAGCCGCGGCCCTCGTTGGAGGGCAGGATGCCGTCAGACACCATAAAGGTGCAGCTGCGGATATGGTCGGTGATGACGCGGATGGAGATATCGGTCTTGGGGTCCTGTTTGTAGGTCTTGCCTGCAATGTGCTCCACATGGTGCAGCACACTCTGCACGGTATCCACCTCGAACAGGTTGCCCACGTTCTGCATCACGCAGGCCAGACGCTCCAAGCCCATGCCGGTATCAATGTTGGGGCGTGCCAGACGCTCGTAGTGACCCTTGCCGTCGGCGTCGAACTGGCTGAACACGAGGTTCCAGATCTCCATATAGCGGTCGCAGTCGCAGCCCACGCCGCAGGTCGGCTTGCCGCAGCCGTACTCGGGGCCGCGGTCAAAGTAGATCTCGGAGCAGGGGCCGCACGGGCCGGAGCCGTGCTCCCAGAAGTTGTCCTCCTTGCCCAGACGCACCATGTGGTCCGGGGCGATGCCGACCTTCTTGGTCCAGATATCGTAGGCCTCGTCGTCCTCCTCGTACACAGAGATGTGCAGACGGTCCTTGGGGATAGCCATCCACTCGTCACTGGTCAGGAACTCCCAAGCCCAAGGAATGACCTCGTCCTTGAAGTAATCCTGGAAGGAGAAGTTACCCAGCATCTCAAAGAAGGTGCCGTGGCGGGCAGTGATGCCCACGCGCTCGATATCCGGGGTGCGGATGCACTTCTGGCAGGTGGTCACGCGATGACGGGGCGGCTCCTCCTGTGCCAGGAACCACTTCTTCATGGGAGCCATGCCGCTGTTGATCAGCAGCAGGCTGGGGTCGTTCTTGGGTACCAGGGGGAAGCTGTCCAGACGCAGATGACCCTTGCTTTCAAAGAAGCTCAGGTACTTTTCGCGCAGTTCATTCAAACCGGTCCATTGCATAGATCTTTCTCTCCTCAATTGTCTTTGGCGTTTGTGCGCCGTTTTTATGCTGTTATGGCAGAGGGGCGGCACGGAGAAAAAACAAAAAACAGCCCTCATCCCAAAAGGGACGAAGGCTGCTTGTGCATCAAACTCCGTGGTACCACCCAAATTGCAAAGGATCACTTGTCCCCTGCCGCTTTCGGCGCATTAACGCTGCGCAGCGTCCGGTTTGCATTCGCCGGAAGCTCCGGGGTGGCGCGAAATGATCCCGACCGGAGCACCTTACAGCCGTGGGCGCTCTCTCTGGACGGTGGTGTGTGCATTTCTGACCCCATCATTGCCATCTGTCATAATTTTACATTCCGCAAAGCAGACATAGCGTCCCTTCGCGTACAGCTAAATTATAGCATACGCAAAACGTTTGTCAACGGTTTTGAGCAAAATTTACGGCACCCAGATGCGGTCTGCACGGGTTATCTCGCCGTTTTGGATGGTCACGGTCGTGTTTCCTGCATTCCACCCATAAGCATCTTCTTCATTGCTCATTGCATCACAAACCGTCCGATCTCCCTTTACGATCACTGGGTCGGCTTCAAAGTCTGCTGCACCGTCCGATAGTTCGATATCGTCTGCCATAACAAGTTGCTTAGCCACTCCAACTTCATAATAAGCGGGAAAATCATCCCATGTCAGAGTCCGGTAGTGGTCATCCTCTTTGCATAAGTCAATACCACCTTCTTCTATTCCACCGTTGATGGTCACATAGTTGTTTTCTCTCTCAACGCTTTCCACTGTTAGGGCTGTAATTTCTTCTGTCCCGTTTAGATGTGTTATAATGGTATCTCCTTCGCTCAATGCTTCAATATCTGCGGCTGTGTACCGGTCATAGTCGTATACAACAGCATTGTTGATGGTATTCTTGCGTTCACCGACCCATACTTTATCGCTTTCAAAGCTGATGTGATAAGTGCCATCCGAAAGTGGGTCACTCAGTAAAACACCTTGCATTGGGTGTACTTCCGTTTTTTGCGCCTCCGAAGATGTCGTGCTTGCCGTGGAAGCCGCTGTGCTTCCAGCCGTGGAACTGGACGCCCCACAGCCCACCATTGTTATTCCAATAGCCAAAAGCACAGTAAGTGTCACTATTTTATGGTTCCATCTCATACGAAAACCTTCTTTCTCTTGCTTGACGGAACGTTTCCGTTCCGCTACAATAAAAACGAATCAAGAACCCATTCTATTGCGACTGATTTTAAGATAGAGAGGAATTTCCCGTGAAAATTTTAAAAGTAAAATGTCTTGCCCCCGCCCGGCTGGACAATTATCTGACCCAGCAGTACCCCGCCCTGACCCCCGGCCGCCTGAACAAGGCGCTGCGGGAAAACAAGATCAAGCTGAACGGCAAAAAACAGCCGCTTTCCACCCGCGTGATGGCGGGCGATGAGATCAAGCTGTTCATTCTGGATGACGTGCTGGACGCCGACCGCCGGGTGGAAGGCCCCGCATGGAAGAACGCCCGCACCCCGGCACAGGTGGTGTACGACTGCCCGCAGATTCTGATCGTGAACAAGCCCGCCGGCGTTGCGGTGGATGGCCCGGAGGACGATACTCTGCTGAACCGTGCGCTGCTGTACCTGAACAAGCAGGGCGAGTACAAGGAGAACGACCTGTACACCCCCGCCTTGTGCCACCGGCTGGACACCGGCACCAGCGGCCTTGTGATCATTGCCAAGACCCCGGAGGCCGAGGAGCTGTTCCTTTCTGCCATCAAAAACCGCGAGGTGCAAAAGACCTACCTCTGCGTCACCTTTGGCCGTCCCATGCCGCCGGACGCCACCTTGGGCGGCTACCTGCTGAAGGATGCCGACCGCGGCATTGTGAAGATCGTGGAGGACAAGCAGCCCGGTGCCAAGGAGGTGGAAACCCGGTACGAGACCATCGCCGTCTCCGGCCGTCTGGCCCTGCTGAAGGTGCAGCTGATCACCGGCCGCACCCACCAGATCCGCGCCCACATGGCCAGCATCGGCTGTCCCATCCTTGGCGACAGCAAGTACGGCAACAACAGCGCCAACCGGGAGCTGAAGCTGAAGTATCAGGCACTGTGCGCATGGGAGCTGACCATGCCCCGCTTCACCCAGCCGGACTTTGCCTTCCTCAGCGGCAAGACCTTCCACGCCCCGAAGCCGTGGTATTACCAGCAGGTGCTGGATGGCACCTTGAAGTAACAAAAAAGGAGATGCCCTGCAGGGCATCTCCTTTTTTGTTACTTATAATAGAACGCTCAGACCCGCACCATATCCGGGGTGATCTCCGCCAGCGTATGGGCACCGCACATCTGCATGGTGTCGGCCAGTTCCCCGGCCAGCTTATCGATGTAGCACTTCACGCCCTCTGCGCCGCCGCCGTAAACTGCGGTCACGAAGGGGCGGCAGATCAGAACGCCGTCTGCGCCCAGTGCCAGCGCCTTGAACACATCCACACCGGTGCGGATGCCGCCGTCCACCAGCACCTTCACGCCGGTGCCCTTGAGGACTGCGGCGATCTCCGGCAGCACCTCGGCGGTGGCGGGGCACTGATCCAGCACACGGCCGCCGTGGTTGGACACCACGATGGCAGCGGCACCGGCCTGCTTCGCCTTCAGTGCGCCCTTAACGGTCATCACACCCTTGACGATGAAGGGGCGCTCGGCCAGCTGCACGATCTCGGCCAGTTCCTCCACGCTCTTGCTGCCGGCGGGCGGGGTCATGTTCTTCAGGAAGGGCAGACCCGCCGCATCCACGTCCATAGCCACGGCAAAACAGCCGCTGGCCTTGGCCTGTGCCATTTTCTCGCGGATGGTGTCGATGTTCCACGGCTTGATGGTGGGCACACCGCAGCCGCCCGCAGCGCCAATGGCGCGGGTAGCCATCTCCATCACGGTAGGGTTGGTGCCGTCACCAGTAAAGGCAGCAATGCCGTTTTCGGCACAGGCGCGCACCAGTACATCGTTATAGGTCATATCGGTGTAGGTATCGGAGTAGTGCAGGTTCACCGCGCCCACAGGGCCCGCAAAGAAGGGATAGCGGAAGCTTTTGCCGAACAGCTCCAGCGTGGTGTCCGGTGCACCGCCGGGGCACAGGGTGTCCATGTTCACCCGGATATCTGCCCACTTATTATAATTGCGGATAGCGGTATCGCCCACACCCTTGGCACCCGGGCCGGGGATCTGGTTTTTACAGGCCACGCCGTTGCACACCGGGCAGGCCTTGCAGTATTGACCAATGCAGGTACGGGCATTGGCAAGCACTTCAGAATAAGTCATAAAAGCATCCTCCTTATATTTCCCGCCGCTGCGGCACAAAATGACCCACCGCAGTGCTCTTTGCCCTCAATATAGACCTATTTTAAAGGTGCGTCAAGGGCTTTTTGTCCTTTCCATCCATGCGGCAGAATACTTTCTCGCGTTTTTTCGTCATTTTTAAAAAAGTCTGATTTTTTTCAAAAAAATCCTTGACAAAAAGCCTGCTTTCAGGTATTATAGTGGAGCGCCAAGGGCACCCGCCCAAAGGCAGAACAGAAGATGTGGAAAGATGGCTGAGTTGGTCTAAGGCGCACGACTGGAAATCGTGTAACGTGTCAAAAGCGTTCTGGGGTTCGAATCCCCATCTTTCCGCCAGAAACCTGAAACAGAGATGTTTCAGGTTTTTTGTTTTGTCCGCAGTTTGCGGCGCTTGACATTTGCGGGCAGTTCCGTTATGCTGAAACAAATACGTTTTACCGGAAGGAGAGGTTTTTCCATGGCATCTTCCCACAAAAAGCGCACTGGTCTGCGGGCGGCGCTGATCGTTCTGCTGTGTCTGGTTTTGGTGTGCGCGGTGGCTGCGGCAGTGCTGTACAGCTTCGTCAGCCGCAAGATCAAGGCATTCCAGAGCGGTGCCAGCTTTGCGCTGGACTACACCATCACCTCCACCGAAGCAGAGCCCCCTGCCCTTTACGCCCTGCTGGACAAGTTCGGCGGCACCACCGGCAGCCTGACCGGCCAGTACACCCCCCGGGCGGTGCAGCTGGCGCTGTACCCAACGGGCACCAGCACCGTCAACGATGCCCCTCTGACCCGGATGTACATCAGCGAGGAAGAGACCCTGTACGATGCCGGACATCTGTACAACAAGCTGCGCAGTACGGTTGTTGCCGAATATCCGCTGGCAAGCCTGCTGCTGCCGGGCTGGTCGCTGGGCAGCTACATTTCCCAAAACCAGCTGGCCACCCTGCTGGGGGTAGACCCCGCCGCCACCGGCTTGCAGCAGGTGAATGACTTCCAGCTGGATCTCAAGCAGCTAAAAACCGTGCAGCCCGCCAACGCCAAGGAAGGCTACCTCTACCTTCAGCTGCCGAACCTCGCCGCCGGTGAGGATGCGCCGCAGCTGATTCTGGGCATCGAAAAGCAGGGGCTGCTCAAGACCCTGTCCCCCAAGGTGCACATCCTGCTGGACGTGCCCGCCCACCACATCCATGCAGAGCTGACCGGCACGGTGACTGCCGCCCAGACCGTGGTGACCGCGCCCACCTCCCGGATGCAGGACTCTGACGTGGAAAGCCTTGTGCAGCTGCGCCAGACCATCGAGAGCATTGTGCAGTTCGTGCAGACCGCTGCCCAGAGCGATGCTGCCGCCCCTGCTGCATAAAAAGCTTCTATAAACGCAAAAAAATCGGACAGACTGCGGTCTGTCCGATTTTTTTGCGTTTTATGATTTCTTACTTCTTTACGGTCTTTTTGCAGGGTGCACGCTTTGCCTTGGGCTTTGCTGCGGCAGGGGCAGTCTTGGCTTCCGCTGCGGGCGCTGCCTTGGCAGCCGGTTCAGCCTTAGTAACAGGCTCGGCCTTGGTTGCCACGGCGGGAGCTGCCTTCACCTCTACTGCGGGAGCAGCGGGCTCAGCCTTTGCCTTAGCAGCCTTCTTTGCAGCGGGCTTTTCTGCCTTGACCGGCTCTGCGGCCTTTACTGCGGGCGCAGTGGGCTTTTCCTCTGCCTTCTTGGTGGTGCGGGGCTTGCGGGCTGCGGGCTTCTGGGCGGGAGCGACTTCCTTGGCCGGTGCGGCCGTAGTCTCAGCAGCGGGTGCTGCTTCCTCAACCTTAGCAGCACGCTTTACGCGATCCTTTACCTCAGAGATGACCCACAGCTGGTCGCCACCGCCGGGTACTTCCTGCCAGATCTGCAGCACAGCGCCCACCTCAGCACCGATGCCCACGGTGTCCACGCACTTGCCGCCTGCCCAGGAGGAGCGCAGACGCACAGTGCCCTCCGGCGTGTGCTCCACCTTCCACATCTGGGACGTGCCGCCCACGTCCTCCCACAGGTGCAGCCAGGTGCCGTTGGCGGTGCCGGTCATGGTCAGATCCAGTAACTTGCCGGAAGCGCGGTTGCGGATGCGGTACACGCCATCGCCCTCACGGACAAAGCTCCACTCCTGCTCGGGCTTATGGTCATACTTGCCCAGACGGACAGTACCGCCATCCTTGCTGCCTTCCACTGCCTGAATGACATTGCCGGTGTGAGCGGCAATGGTATAAAAGCGGTCGGCCTCGATCACGGTTTGTGCTACGGATTTCATGTATAAATCCCTCCCAATCATAAAATGCACAGATTTTTCCAATTCCTTCTTATAAAGAATACCACATATCGTGATTTTTCACAAGCAATTCGACAATTCTTTAGCATTTTATATAGAAAGCACCCTGTTTTCGCCTGCTTTTTCGCCCCTTCGCAGGGGAGAAAGGCCGTTTTTTCTTTCTCTCGACATTTTGCCGCAACTGCGTTATACTGTTTCTATCAGGACTATCTGCCGCTCTGGAAGGGGCGGCTTTCTCGTTTTTGAAGGAGGATATTTTCCCATGACCCAGCAGGACCGCACTGCGGTGCAGTATCATAAAATGACCGAGACTCCGATCCCCCGGCTGATCCTCAGCCTTGCCGCGCCCACGATTTTGAGTATGCTGATCACCAGCATCTACAATCTGGCCGATACCTTTTTTGTAGGGCGCATCTCCACCAGCGCTTCCGGCGCGGTGGGTGTCGTTTCCAGCCTGATGGCCATCATTCAGGCGCTGGGCTTTATGCTGGGGCACGGCTCCGGCACCATCATCAGCCGCCGCTTGGGCAGTCAGGATACCCACGCCGCCACCCGCTTTGCTTCCACCAGCTTTTTTACGGCGCTGGCCTTTGGCGTAGTGCTGGCGGTGGTCGGCCTTGCCACCCTGCCGGACTTTATGATGCTGCTGGGCAGTACCAAAACCATTCTGCCCCACGCCTGCGCCTACGCCCGGCCCATCCTGCTTGCCGCACCGCTGATGATCTCCAGTCTGGTGATGAACAACATCCTGCGGTATGAGGGCAAAGCAAACCTTGCCATGGTCGGGCTGGTCACCGGCGGACTGCTGAACATTGCACTGGACCCGCTGTTCATGTTCGCTTTAGGGCTGGGCACTGCCGGTGCCGGGATCGCCACTGCCCTCAGTCAGACCATCAGCTTTGGCATTCTGCTGTATATGTTCCTGCGGGGCAAAACGGTCAGCCAGTTCCGGCTTTCTGCCGTCACCCGGGAGCCGCGCGAGTTTTTGCAGATCCTTGCAGGCGGCGCGCCCAGCTTTGGCCGTCAGGGGCTGAACAGCATCGGCGGGATGCTGCTGAACATTGCCGCCCGCAGCTACGGCGATGCCGCCGTGGCGGGCATGAGCATTGTGTCCCGCATTTTTATGTTCATCCTCTCAGTGGCCATCGGCGTGGGACAGGGCTTGCAGCCGGTGGCGTCCTTCAACTACGGCGCCCGCAAATACCACCGAGTGCGGCAGGCCGCCGTCTTTACCCTGAAAGCCGCCTTTGCGCTGCTGGTGGTGCTGATCGCGGTGTGCTGGTGGAACGATGAAAACCTGATCCGCCTGTTCCGGGATGACCCGGCGGTCACCGCTGTGGCGCTGCCCGCCTTCCGCTACCAGTGCTTTGCCATCCTTCTGCAGCCGGTGATCGTGGTGACCAACATGACCTTCCAGAGCGTGGGCAAGGCCGGGCGTGCCACCTTTCTGGCCTGCTGCCGGCAGGGCGTGTGCTTTATCCCGTTGATTCTTGTACTTCCCCGGGTGCTGGGGCTTGTGGGCGTGGAGCTTTGCCAGCCCATTGCGGATACGCTCACCTGCTTCATTTCTCTACCCTTTTTGCTGGCCTTTCTGCGGCAGCTGGAGCAGATGGACAAGGCAGAAGCGTCCCATGCCCCGGCGCAGCTGTAATGCAATTGTAACCGTTTTTAGCCGCATTTTTCTGCAAGTTCTGCAATGAAAAATGCGGCTGTTTCGTATTCTGAGTGAACGGAAAAAATTTCCTCCCTGTTTTTTGCAAAGGAGTGGTTTTTATGAAGCGTGTTGTCTTGCGTATCGGCTGCGGGGCAGTCTGCACTGCCCTTGCCCTTACTTTAGGCTGCGGCTGTACCCTGCTGCCGCCCGCCACCGGCGTGCCGGGCGCTGCAAGCTCTGCGGTTTCGGTACCTACGGACGACAACGGCAAACCCCTGTACGACCCTGCCGTGCTGAACGATAGCCGTTTGCGGGTGCTGTACTGCGACAGCCGTTCCGGAAGCAGCACCACCATCCTGTGCGGCAGCACCCCGCTGCACCAGTCTACCCGCAGTGAGAACGTCTCGCTGGTGGAGGACAGTGTCACCGGCACCGCAGACTACTGGCTGCGCAGTTGGTCCGACCCCACCGGCCGGGGCGGACGCCGCACCGCCCTGTACGACAAGACCGGCACCGAAGTAATGTCCTTTGAGGGCGAGCAGAGCGCCACCCTGCAAAACGGCCTGCTGGTGCTGCAGGAGAGCCGCCTGATCGATGGCGGATACGTCCCGGAGTCCGGTTATGGCACCTGTCAGGTCATCGACCTTGCCACCGGCGCAGCGCTGCCGGTACCGGAAGGTGCATACAGCTGCACCCTATGCGGCGATAAGCTGGTGTTCAGCTGCTACGCCCGCCCGGAGGGACTGGACGATTACGACTGGGATACCGACTACCAGCAGAACCGCTGGGTGGTGGTGCAGGAGAAGGACGGCACCCCCGTCTACCGCGCCGAGGCCGCCTCGGCATACCGCCTTTTCTACGACAGCGACACCCTGAGCGACTGGGTGAAGCTGGACGTTGCCACCGGAGAGGAAACCACCGACCAAATCCTGTACAACACCCAGACCGGCGAGCAGTACACGGGCTTTTTGCAGGTCTATCCGGGTGGTCTTGCCAGCTTTTCCACCAGTGACGGCCGGTACGAACTGCGGGACATGACCACAGAGGACCGCGGACTGATCTCCACCTTTGACGAGCAGCCCAGCCAGTATTTCCCGGGCTATGTGGTAACATGGCACAGCGGCGAGGGCCATGGCTACGAACTCTATGATTTGGAGACAGGCGCAAAGACCCCGCTGTACGATGTGGACGCCACCGACAACACCGTAGCCGTCTACGCGCTGGACGGCAGTCTGCGGGTGTACAGTAAGGACAACGGCAAGCTGCTGACCGACACCACCGTAGAACCGGTGGAGCACCAGCAGCGAGTACGGATGAGCAACTGCGGCACCGGCTACGTCTGGCTGGAATTGCAGGATAACGACCGCTACGAGACCACCGCCACCCGGCTGTACGGCCCGCAGGGGCTTGTCAGCGACCTGACCGCCCTGCAGGGCAAGTACAGTTACGTCAACTACCTGACCACCGACCCCGACGGCAGACCCATGTTCTACGGCAGCCGCGCCGCTGCGGGCAGCGCCTACGGCAGCGTATGCGATGTGCTGAATGCAGACGGCAAGGTGGTGCTGCAGGGACTTTCCAGCTGCACCGGGTACTATTCCAACAGTCTGAATGCCCTGCCCGACCATGTGTTTGCCGCACAGCGGGGCTTCTATGTGGGCTGGATGGACACGAGCGGCAACTGGCTGTACTGCCAGAGCATTTTCTCGTCTGCCACTGCGGACGATGTACCGAGTTATGGCTATTGAGTTAGGAGGGCTTTCTTATGAAAAACGCTAAAATTTCCCGCCGCAGTTTTCTGCTGGGGCTAGCTGCCTGCTCCGCCGCCGGGGTGCTGACCGCCTGCAAGGGCACGGATGCGCCCTCCGGCAGCACCGCTTCCTCTGCCGCAGAGCCGCCCGCGTCCTCTGCAGCGTCCTCGACTGTGCAGCAGCCTGAGCCGTTCCTGACCGAAGCGGAGTTTCCCCCGCTGGACGGCAGCACCGCCTGCATTCCGCTGATGGCGCAGATGCTGGCCGATACCACCGGCATGGACTTGGAGGAAGCCCGCAGCAGCATTACGGTAAGCACCACCGCCTACGCATGGGAAAACTTTGGCCTGTACGACACCACCACCCGGATGCTGGTGGTGTACGAAGCGCCGGACTATGTAAAGGAAGAGCTGCAAAAGGCCAATGTGGAGCTGGAGCAGAAACCCATCGGGGTGGACGCGCTGGTGTTCATCGTCAACGAGGACAACCCGGTGCAGGCGCTTAGCCAGCAGCAGCTGCGGGACATCTACGCCGGGAAGATCACCAACTGGAAGGATGTAGGCGGCAAGGATCAGGAAATCGTTGCCTTCCAGCGCGGCGAGGACTCCGGCAGCCAGACCCTGTTCAAAAAGCTGCTCATTCAGGGCGGAGAGTTGATGACCCCACCCTCTGAGCTGGCACCTGCCGCCATGGGCGAGCTGGTGGACAGCATTGCCGATTACAACAACAGCGCCAACGCCATCGGTTTCTCCGTGTATTACTACATCGACCAGATGTATTCCAAGCCCGGGCTGCGGCTGCTGGCGGTGGACGGTGTGACCCCCAGCAACGACACTCTTGCCGACGGCAGCTACCCCCTGTGCAACGATTTCTACGCCGTCATCCACCCAGATGCCGCCGCCGACAGCCCGGAGCGCCGTCTGTACGACTGGCTGGATACCGACGCCGGGCAGGACTGCATCAAAAAGTCCGGCTATGTGGCCGTCGGCCCGCAGACCACCGTCACCATCGTGGATTGAAATTGACAGACCTTCTCTCGTCTGCTACAATAAAGGCAGGATTTTGTCGATCTTTATGCAGCAGAATGCCGAAAGGAAGGTCTTACTATGGAACATCCCTCTCACCCGGTAGAAAGCCACTGGCGTACCTCCCTGCGCAACCGCATTATTCAGGCTTCCAGTCTGCTGGAAGTGCTGTTATCCGGGCTGGTGCTGATTGGTCTGCTGCTCAGCGTTGTGCCCCTGATCCGCTGGATGCCCGGCCTGCTGTTCGATGGCAACGAGGCAGAGATCCGCACCTTTCTGGAGCGCAGCTTGGACATTGTGATCGGCATTGAGTTCATCAAGATGCTGGCCAAGCACAGCCCCGGCAGCAGCCTTGAGGTGCTGCTGTACGCCATTGCCCGCCATCTGGTGGTGGGACACGATTCCGCCGTGGAGAACCTGCTCAGCGTTGGCGCGATTGCGCTGATCTTCATTGTGCGCAAGTTCTTCTTTGTCCCGGCCTTTGGCGCACACCTGCCGGACGGTCATCCTGCGCCGGATCTTACCCCCGCCCAGAGCGGCATCCCCGCCGACTGGTTCCGTCGGCGGCATTCCGAAGCAAAGCCTGAGGAAGAGACCGAGACAAAGGAATAAGCATATACAAAAACCACCCCGCAGCGGCCGGTGAACGGCTGCTGCGGGGTGGTTTACTATTTTCTGTTACTTTTTGCCGTGACGGCCAAAGCGGTACTCCTTGCCCTCGCGGATGCGCTGGATATTGGAGCGGTGCATATAAATGACCATTGCGGCCATAATCACCGAGCCGATGGTGCACACGGTAAGGTCGGCGGCAGAATAGCCCCGGAACACCCCGTACAGGATGGTGAGCACCGGGTAGAGTGCTGCCATGGTCACGCTGCCCAGTGACACCATGCCGGTGGGCAGCAGGCAGGCCAGAAAGATGACCGCCAGAAAAGGGATCAGCACCGGCTGGATGGCCAGAATAGTGCCGCCCGCCACCAGCACGCCTTTGCCGCCCTTGAAGCCGAAATACAGGGGCTTCAAATGGCCGATAATGGCAAAGATCGCAGCCAGATACACCGCAAGATAGGGCGAGAGCGTGGTGCTTTCCGGCATCAGGGTGAACAGCCAGCGGCCGATGCACACGGCCAGCACACCCTTGAGCACATCACCAAAAGCGGTAAGTGCCGCCGCCTTTTTGCCGAAGGTGCGCAGCATATTGGTCATGCCTGCAGCGCCGCTGCCGTACTTGCGTACGTCATCGTGGTACAAAAACTTGCTGACGAGGATACCGGTGTCGATGCTGCCCAGCAGATACGCCTGTACAGCGGACACCGCAGCGATGAGAACAGATTTCATCATCTGAGCCTCCCTGACGTGTTATACGTCCTTGGCACCCACCTCGCCGGAGCCGCGCTCCCGCACGACCAGACGGATGGGCGTATGCTCCAGACCAAAGTTTTCGCGGATCTGGTTGATGAGATACCGCTGATAGCTGAAGTGGAACAGGTGCTTTGCGTTCACGAAGGCCACGAACGTGGGGGGACGGGTGGAAGCCTGTGTCAGGTAGTAGATCTTCAGGCGGCGGCCCTTGTCGCTGGGGGGCTGCATCCGGGCGGTCGCGCGGGCCAGCATCTCGTTCAGCACGCCGGTGGGCACGCGGGCGCCGTTCTCGGCATCCACATCCCGGATCAGCTGCATCAGCTTGTTCACGTTGTAGCCGGTCTGGGCAGAGATGAAGATAATGGGTGCATAGCCCATAAAGCTGAAGCACTCGGCATAGCCCCGGCGCTGCAGTTCCATGGTGTTGGTCTCCTTGCCTTCCACGGCATCCCACTTGTTTACCACGATGATGCAGGCCTTGCCCTGCTCGTGGGCGTAGCCTGCCACCTTGCTGTCCTGCTCGGTAAAGCCGACGGTGGCATCCACAAGGATCAGCGCCACGCGGCTGCGCTCCACAGCAGCCAGTGCACGCACCACCATGTAGCGCTCCAAGCCATCGCTGATGTTGCTGCGCTTGCGCAGACCGGCGGTATCGGTAAAGATGAACTTGCCGTAGGCGTTGTCCACCGGGGTGTCGATGGCATCACGGGTGGTGCCGGCCTCGTTGGCCACGATCATACGATTCTCGCCCAGAATGCGGTTGGTCAGGCTGGACTTGCCCACGTTGGGGCGGCCGATGATGGCAACGGGGATACGGTCCTCCTCTACCACGGTCTCACTGAAGTCCAGATGGGCGCACACTGCATCCAGCAAATCGCCCGTGCCGTGACCATGCACGGAAGAAATGGGCATCACCTCGTCAAAGCCGAGGTTGTAGAACTCGTACAGCTCCATGGGAGCCTCGCCCACCTTGTCGCACTTGTTCACGGCCAGAATGATGGGCTTATGGCTGCGGCGCAGCATATGTGCCACATCCTCGTCGGCTGCGGTCAGGCCGTTGCGCACGTCCGTGACCATGATGATGCAGTCGGCGGTGTCAATGGCGATCTGCGCCTGCTCGCGCATGTGGGCCAGAATGCCCTCGGTGGCCTTGGGCTCGATGCCGCCGGTGTCCACCAGCAAAAACTCGTGGCCGTTCCACTCGCAGTTGGCAAAAATGCGGTCGCGGGTAATGCCCGGGGTATCCTCCACAATGGCAAGGCGCTGGCCGCACAGCTTATTGAACAGGGTGGATTTGCCCACGTTGGGGCGGCCCACCACTGCTACGATCGGTTTGCTCATGGGGTCTCCTCCTTTCTTAAAAGGGGTAAAATACAATAAAAATGGCGTTATCAGCTGCCGCTCTTCCTTCTGCGGGCAATGTGCAGGCCGCTGCGCAACAAGGCGCGGGCTTCGTCCCCGCCTGCCGTGGGCAGCACCTCCACCTTTACGCCCAGCCGCTCCCCCAGCTGCTCTACCGTGATATCGTCAAGGAAGGTGTCCTTTTCCTCCCGCAGCATCACAGCCGGGATGCCCAGCGTTTTTGTGGCAAGCTTGCCAGTGCACTGGGCGATGATGTCGGTAGCAGTGATGAGGCCGGTCACGCCAACATTACCGCCGAAAAAGCGGTTCTGGATGGTGTGGACGTGCACGGTGATCATGGGGTACTGCCGGTGCAGCTCCTCCATCATGCGGGTAATAAGGGGCGCTGCCATAGTGCCGGTGACCACGTCCAGTTCCTTGGTGCCGTAGATGCGGTGGGGCTTGTCCAGTTCCGCCAGAAATTCCTCCTCGAACAGGCGCAGCATGCCCACGCCGTTTTCCAGCTGGTCGTAGTCCTCGTAGAACGCTGCCGCAGGGATGGGGCGGCCTGCCTTAAGGTACCATTCATCGCTGGGGTAGATGATGCGCTTGCCGTGGCGGCGCTTGCATTCATCACCGAATTCTTCCATAATGTCGATGACCTCAGCGCTGGTCTTTGCATCGTAGGGCACCTGCGGGTACAGATTTTTGCGGTAATCCGTAATGCCGCAGGGCACGGCTGCAATGCTTTGCACCATGGGGGTCAGCTCCAGCAGGTCGGCAAGGGTGCGGCGCAGCTCGTCGCCGTCGTTCACGCCGCGGCAAAGCACCAGCTGACAGTTGACGGCAATGCCGCCCTCCACCAGCCGGGGCAGGTACTTGAGCACCTCGCCGCCGCGCTTATTGGCCAGCATCCGCACCCGCAGCTGGGGGTTGGTGGTGTGCACCGAGATATTGATAGGCGAGATGTGCATCTTGATGATGCGGTCGATCTCGTGATCCTGCATATTGGTCATGGTGATGTAGTTGCCGAACAAAAAGCTCAGCCGCTCGTCATCATCCTTGAAATACAGGCTCTCGCGCATGCCCGGGGGCAGCTGGTCGATGAAGCAGAACATACAGTGGTTGGAGCAGGAATGCTTTGCATCGCCCAGATAGGTCTTGAACCCGCAGCCAAAGGGGCCGCGCTGCGGCCGCTGCACCTCCCACTCCCGGATGCCGTCCGCTACCCGGGCTTTCAGGTGGAAGCTGCTGCTGTCGGTATAAAAATCGTAATCCAGCGTGTCGTTCAGCTCGTTGTCGTCCACGCTCAACAGCTCGTCGCCAGGGGCAAGGCCAAGAGCCTCGGCCTCGCTGCCGGCATCCACCTGCTCGATCCGGATCGCCATCTGCATCCACCTCCTTTAAAGCACAAGAAGGGGAAGGCTTTGCGCCCTCCCCTTCTGTACATAACACCATTATGCCACCAATTACGCGCAAATTAGGCCTTCTTGATGACTTCCTCGCCCTTGTAGTAACCGCAGTTGCCACATGCCTGGTGGGGGAGCTTCAGAGAGCCGCAGTTGCTGCACTTCACCAGTGCGGGGGCCTCCAGCTTCCAAACATTGCTGCGACGCTTGTCGCGGCGGGCCTTGGAAAGATGTCTCTTAGGTACTGCCATATTTTTGCACCTCCTTGATGGGTTTATCTGTTCAGCAGTGATTTAAGGATCGCGAGCCTAGTGTCTACGGGGGCGTCGGTCTGCTCTGCCGGTGGGCAGGTGCATTCCGCCTTTTTCTTACCGCACTGCGGGCAAAGCCCGGCGCAGTCGGGGCTGCAAAGCAGCACCGTGGGGATCTGGAACATAAACTCCTGATTGAGCCATTCGTCCACGTCCAAGTGTCCTTTTTCGTCCAGCGGAAGATCGAAATCCGGGTCATCCAGATCCCGCTCCTTGACGATCCACTCCGTATCGACTGTCTCTTCCCGGGTGACCGGGTCCAGACAGCGGGCGCACTCTCCGTGCACCGATGCCTTTGCCCGCAACGTTATCTGAACCTCGTCGCCATCGGTCTGCGCGTCAAAGACGGCTGTAACCGGCTGCGGGATCCTTGCACCGGCATAATCGTACGCAGATAAATCACACTGAAACTCTGCATGGTACGGTCTTGTGCCGGCTGTGATAAACTTTCTCAGGTCAAATTGCATAGTACACCTCTGAAAAGGCTGCTTTGTTAGTATAGCGCCAAAGCAACCCTTTGTCAACACCAAAACAGGCAGAAAACCGAAAAAATTTATTTTTCTCCGGTCTTCTGCCTGTTGGAAAAGCCTTTAGCCCTGTTCTTTTATCAGATCACAGGTACTTCTTCACATCATGGGGCAGTGCGGCCTCGTCTGCGCTGACGGTCACGGTGACCTTCACGCTGTCGCCGGCAATGGCTGCCATCTCGTCCAGCACAACGCCCAGACGGTTGATATCGTGGTCCAGCACCTTCAGGATGCCGTCAATGTACAGGTCGGTGATGTCGTAGTTGCTTGCCATCAGGCCGGCCACAAAGCCGTACAGCATTTCGCCGCCGGAGATCTTGTACTCTTCCAGATCGATCAGACGTGCTGCAGGAGCGATGTCGTAGGTGAGCTTCATGCCCTTTTCCACAACAACAACATTGCCTTTGGAGGTCTTGACCGCGTCGTTGATCTGGTCGATCATAGCCTTGGTCTTGCCGGAGCCCTTGGTACCAACAATCAGTTTAATCATAGTTCAGTCCTCCTGTATTTTCCACGCCTTGCGGCGGGAGATCATTTTTAACGTTCGGCAGCTTACTTCAGCTTTGCCTCCAGCTCTGCGGTCAGGCCCTCATAGCCGGGCTTGCCCAGCAGGGCAAACATATTCTTCTTGTAGCTTTCCACGCCGGGCTGGTTGAAGGGGTTCACGCTCAGCAGGTAGCCGCTGCAGGCGCAGGCACGCCAGAAGAAGTAGATCAGGTAGCCCACATTATAAGCAGACAGGTCATCCACCTCGATCAGCACCTCGGGCACACCGCCGTCGGTGTGTGCCAGAATGGTGCCTTCCATGGCCTTGCGGTTGACCACGCTCATATTCTGGTTTGCAAGGAAGTTCAGGCCGTCAAAGTTGCCCTCCAGCGGGTCGATGAACAGATCCTGTGCGGGCTTCTTCACGTCCACGATGGTCTCGAACATGATGCGGGCGCCTTCCTGAATGAACTGACCCATGGAGTGCAGGTCGGTAGAGAAGATGCAGCTTGCGGGGAACAGGCCCTTGTTGTCCTTGCCCTCGCTCTCGCCGAACAGCTGCTTGTACCACTCGTTCATCAGGGTGAAGTCCGGCTCGTAGCACTCCAAAATCTCCACAGCCTTGCCCTTGCGGTACAGGATGTTGCGGATGGCGGCGTACTTATAAGCATCGTTGTCGGGGCTCAGTACGGAGAAGCGCTCCATAGCATCGGCAGCGCCCTGCATCAGAGCGTCGATGTCGATGCCGGCAGCGGCGATGGGCAGCAGACCCACGGCGCTCAGCACGGAGTAGCGGCCGCCCACGTCATCGGGAACTACAAAAGTAGGCCAGCCCTGTGCGTCAGCCAGCTGCTTCAAAGTGCCCTTGGCACGGTCGGTGGTGGCGTAGATGCGCTTGTTGGCTTCCTCCACGCCCATCTCCTTTTCCAGCAGCTCGCGCAGCACGCGGAAAGCCAGAGAGGTCTCGGTGGTGGTGCCGGACTTGGAGATGACGTTGATGGAGAAGCGCTTGCCCTTGCACAGGCTGATGATATTGTTCAGGTAGGTGGGGCTGATGCTGTTGCCGCAGAAGTAGATCTTCAGACCATCCTCCAGCTCGTTGTGGTACATACCCTTAACGGCCTCCACAACAGCGCGTGCGCCCAGATAGCTGCCGCCAATACCGGCCACGACCAGAACGTCGGAGTCCTCGCGGATCTTGGCAGCGGCTGCCTTGATGCGGGCGAACTCTTCCTTGTCGTAATCCCGGGGCAGGGTCATCCAGCCCAGAAAATCGCTGCCGGGGCCGTTCTTGGCTTCCAGCTGCTTGTGGGCGGCTTCTACCTGCGGGTAGATAGCTGCATATTCCTCTTCGCTGATGAAGCTGGAGAGGTGTTTCGTGTTCAGTGCGACACTCATTTTATTAAAACCTCCAAACGATCTGCCGGGCCTTTGCCCTGCGAGGAAATATCTTGGTATAAGTGTACCGTTCCCTCCGGGTAAAGTCAAGGTCAAATTCCTTAGATTTCATACAATTTTAATAGTGTTTTTTTGTTTCTTCATCCAGATTTGTTCAGGTATCCAACAGTCCCACCGGGCGTCCGGCTCACTTTTGTGCGCTGAAGCGCCTTTTTCGGCACAGGGTCAGGCTGCTGTCCCCCGCAGGCTGTCCCACAGCAGCTGCAAGGCGGTGTCAAAATCCATGCGGGGCGCATCGGCGGCAGCGCACACCGGGTACTCCCCCTGTACTGCTTCGCCGCACAGCAGCTGCGCCTTGCCTACCGTCTGCCCTCGGGTCACCGGGGCCTCCAGTGTCTCGGGCAGTTCCAGCTGCACGGTCAGCTGACCGGCGCTTTCGGCGGGCAGCAGAGCGGTGGCGGGCAGGGCTGCGTAATCCAGCGGAACAGTCTCCTCTGTGCTGCCCTTTACCTTTAATTGCAGCGGGCGCTCCTGCGGCAGAGGCACCGGTGCGGCGCGGTAGGCCGCAAAGCCGTAGTCCAGCAGGGTGGTGGCGGCTTCGAACCGTTCCTTGCTGGAGGGTGCACCCAGCACCACCGCGATGAGGTTCAGTCCGTCCCGGGTGGCGCTGGCGGTAATGCACACGCCCGCTCCGCCGGTGGTGCCGGTCTTGAGCCCGGTAATGCCGTTGTAACGCCGCAGCAGCTTATTGGTGTTCACCAGTTGGGTCTGCCCACCCCGCAAAGTGTCCGTCCAGATGCCGGTATAGTGCAGCACCTCCGGGCAGGTGGTCAGGATAGTGCGGCTCATGATGGCTACATCCCGTGCGGTGGAAAGATGCCCTTCTGTGTCCAGCCCGCAGGCGTTGCGGAAGGTGGTGTGCTCCATGCCCAGCTCTGCGGCACGGGCGTTCATCTGCTGCACAAAGGCAGGCTCGCTGCCGCCCACAAGCTCGGCCACCGCCACTGCTGCATCGTTGGCAGAAGACACACAGATGGCCTTGAGCATCTCGTCCAGCGTGAACTGCTCCCCGGGCTCCAGCCAGATCTGACTGCCGCCCATGTGATAGGCGTGTTCACTGACCGGCACGGCGGTGTCCATGGTCAGCCGCCCGGCGTGCACCGCCTCAAAGGTGAGCAGCAGGGTCATCACCTTGGTAATGGAGGCGATGGGCATGGTCTGGTCAGCGTTCATCTCGTAAAGCACCGCGCCGCTGGTCTGGTCGATAAGGATCGCCGCGCGGCAGGGCAGGGTAAGCTGCGGCGGGGTGACCGTCAGGGTCTGTGCTGCCGGTTCCGCCTGCGTTTGCACCGCCGGTTGGATGCGCAGTCCCCTGCCCTGCGCCGTGCCGAAGGCCAGCGCAAACAGCCAGAAGCAGACCACCCCCGCGCACAGCAGCGCCAGATTTCTCCGTTCCATTTCCGTCCCTCCCCGTGCGAAGTCTCTTGCTGCTACTGTATGCAGTGGTCTTTTCAGGCATGCCGCTCGTCAATTTTGCCGTACCATTTTTCATATTGTGTTCGTTTTCTGTTAACTTTGGTACCTGTTCCTTGACTTTTCACGGCAAAACTTGTAAAATTGAACTGTTCCCAGAAGGGAGCAAGCCCAGTTTCATACAATCATGCAATCACAAGGAGGGTCTCATTATGAATCTTTCCCGCCGTAACTTTATGAAGATCGCCGGTCTGTCCGCTGCTGCTGTTGCAGGTGCCGCCCTGTTCACCGGCTGCTCCGGCTCCGGTCAGCTCATGCTGCCCGTCCGGTTTTCTGCTACCGTGATCGGTAAAGATATCCAGAAGGCTCTGGACACCAAGCAGTGGTCTGTCGGGGCCAACCTGAGCCAGAACGCCCAGAAGGACTTCATCAACGCTCATGTGAGATCTCAGTTTCCTATGTACGAGGTCGAATCCATTGAGCGCAAGACCGATACGCTGGACGGCAAGGAGACCGATTATCTGTACGTTACCCTGAAAACCAGCTAACGGCTCGTCATTTCTTCCTGCAGCTTTGGGACGCGAGATTTTTCGCGTCCCTTTTTGTTTTGACGCCACTGCAAAAGACCGGTGTCTCCGTGCAAAAACAGTCTTGCACCCCGGTGGGCTTCTGTTATATAATGAGAAGAAATGCAAAACACCCCCGTTTTTATCGAAAGGATCGTTCCCCATGCGAGTTTGTTTTTATACCCTCGGCTGCAAGGTCAACCTGAACGAGACCGGCGCGCTGGAACAGCTGTTCCGCGCCCACGGCTTTACCATTGCGCAGGAAGGCGAGGCAGCGGACGTGTTCATTGTGAACAGCTGCACCGTGACCAACTTCGGCGACCAGAAAAGCCGCAAGTGGCTGCGCCGCAAAAAGCGCGAAAACCCCGGTGCGGTGACGGTGCTGACCGGCTGCTACCCGCAGGCTTTCCCGGAGGAGGCCGCACAGTTCATGGAAGCCGACCTTGTGTGCGGCAACGGCGACCGCAAGGCCATTCTGGAGAACGTACAAAAGCTGCTGGACTGCCACGAGCGCATCGTAGCCATTGCCCCGCACCAGCGCGGCGAGCAGTTCGAGGAGCTGCCGGTGGAGCGGTTCGAGACCCACACCCGCGCCTTTATCAAAGTAGAGGACGGCTGCAACCGGCAGTGCGCCTACTGCGTCATCCCCCGCGCCCGCGGGCCGGTGCGCAGCCGCGCCGAGGAGAGCATTCTGGCCGAGCTGCACCAGCTGGCCGCTGCGGGCTACCGCGAGGTGGTGCTCAGCGCCATCTCCCTGCCCAGCTACGGGCTGGACACCGGCACGAACCTTGTGGAGCTGGTGGAAAAGTGCGCACAGGTGCCGGGCATCGAGCGCATCCGTCTGGGCAGCCTTGACCCCGATATGCTCACCCCGGAATTCATCTCCCGCTTGGCGGCGGTGGACAAGCTTTGCCCCCAGTTCCACCTGAGTTTGCAGAGCGGCTGCACCGCCACCCTGCGCCGGATGCGCCGGGTGTACACCGCGCAGGAGTACGCACAGGTGGTGGAGCAGATCCGCGCCGCCTACGGCAGCCGCCCGGTCAGCTTTACCACTGACTGCATCTGCGGCTTCCCCGGCGAGACGGCAGAGGACTTTGAGGAGAGCTGCGCATTTTTGAAAAAGATCGGCTTCCTCAAAGTCCATGTGTTCCCCTACTCCCGCCGCAGCGGCACCCCGGCCTATGATTTCCCGGATCAGATCCACGAGCGGGAAAAGCAGGAGCGCAGCCGCCGCATGAACGCCGCAGCCGAGCAGGTACGCTGCGAGACGCTGGCCGCCTTTGAGGGCACCGAGGACGAGGTGCTGCTGGAAACGCCCCTGTCCGGCACCCTGTTTACCGGCTACACCCGGCTGTACATTCCGGTGGTGGTCTCCGCCCCCGGCTGTGAGAGCGGGCAGATCGTGCGGGTAAAGCTTGGCCGCTACGACGGCGAGCGGGTGCGTGCAGCACTTTGCTGAAATTTTTTCATTTTACTTGTACATTCTGTGCATCCACATGAATACAATAAATTTTTAACAAATTTTGTGTTTTGCCCTTTTCATACGCACGTCTTTATGTTAAAATGAAGATGGATTTATCGGGTCCGGCGTGCTGTAAACAACCAGCACGGTACCATCCGTGCCCGTATAGCGCCGTTTTTATGCTCTGCACACAGGGCAGGCGGCTCCGTTTTTTGGCTGTTTCTGAGCAAGGAGAGATTGGAATGAGTTTCAGAGGAATCAATACTACGGTCATCCAGATCCGCCGTCAGGTGTTTACCGAGGTCGCCCGCATGGCTTACGCCAACGTCAAGGGCGAGCAGGCCAACCACCTGATGCGCAAGATCCCCTACACCATCATCCCCGGTGAGGAGGGCAAACTGCGCAAGGACATCTTCCTGGAGCGCGCCATCGTTGAGGAGCGCGTGCGTCTGGCTATGGGTCTGCCCACCCGCCGCATGGACGAGCACAACAGCGTGGTCTCCGGTCTGGAGGATGCTTCCATCGCCGATAAGTACTATGATCCCCCGCTGGTCAACGTGATCAAGTTTGCCTGCAACCGCTGCCCCGAAAAGCTGGTCAAGGTGTCTGACCTGTGTCAGGGCTGCCTTGCACACCCCTGTATGGAAGTGTGCCCCAAGAAGGCCATTACTTGGGAGAGCGGCCGTTCCACCATCGATCAGGACAAGTGCATCAAGTGCGGCCGCTGCGTCACCGTCTGCCCCTACAATGCCATCGTCAAGACCGAGCGCCCCTGCGCCGCTGCCTGCGGCATGGGCGCCATCCACTCTGACGAGCTGGGCCGTGCCGAGATCGATTACAGCAAGTGCGTGTCCTGCGGTCAGTGTCTGGTGAACTGCCCCTTCGGTGCCATTGCCGACAAGGGTCAGATCTATCAGCTCATTCAGGGCTTCAACCGCGGCGACCGCATCTATGCGCTGGTCGCTCCCGCCTTCATCAACCAGTTCCCCTCTCTGGCTTCCACCGGCAAGCTGAAGGCTGCCCTGAAGGCCATCGGCTTCTGCGACGTGGTGGAGGTTGCCATCGGTGCCGACCTGTGCACTGTGGACGAGGCACACGACTTCCTTGAGGAAGTGCCCGAAAAGCTGGACTTCATGGCTACCTCCTGCTGCCCGGCATGGAGCATGATGGCAAAGACCGCTTTCCCCGGCCTTGCCAAGAACATCTCCATGACCATGACCCCCATGGTGTTCACCGCCCGCATGATGAAGCAGGCCGACCCCGATGCCCGTATGTGCTTCATCGGACCCTGCGCCGCCAAGAAGCTGGAGGCCTCCCGCCGCACCGTCCGCTCCGACGTGGACTTCGTGCTGACCTTTGAAGAGCTGGCCGGTATCATTGAGGCAAAGGATCTGGATCTGGACAATCTGGAAGTGGATCCCGCCGAGATGGATCTGTGCTACGCTTCTGCTGCCGGCCGCGGCTTTGCACAGTCCGGCGGTGTTGCCAAGGCTGTTGCCGACAAGATCAAGGAATGGCGTCCCGACATGGAGGTGAAGATTGCCTCCGCACAGGGTCTGGCCGACTGCAAGAAGCTGCTGATGCTGGCCAAGGCCGGTAAGTACAACGGCTACTTGCTGGAGGGCATGGGCTGCCCCGGCGGCTGCATCGGCGGTGCCGGTACCATTGCCGACCCCGTGCGCACCGCTGCTGTGCTGAACAAGTATGTGAAGGACGCCGAGTTCACCGACCCCGAGCAGAGCGCCTTTATGTCCAACATCCACATGCTGAAGGACGATCCCAACTTTGAGGTCTGAGCCGCTATAACGTAACCCTCAGGGGCTGCTGCACCGCGCAGCAGCCCCTTTTTGCATGACGCGAATCGCAGATTTTTGCAGCAGATACCGTTCCACGCTACGCCCCCTCCCGTGAAAAAGTAATTCCGAAACGCCCGCAGGCGTTTCGGAACTACAAATAAAAATACTCTTTCCGCTGAACATGGCCAGCAACGACGACGACCGCCGCCAGTGGCGGAAACAGGGAGGAGTTGTTGGGGCAGCGGCCAGCAAGACGCGAGTGCCGCCCAAGGCACGATGCGGATGCTGGGTGCCGCAACCCGATAAGCGGCGGCCATTCCAAATCGTCCTCCCGGTTCAAAGGACGCTGCAATGCCGCAGCGTCCTTTTTTATCGCATCTTCCACATTCTGTGTTGGATTCGAAACATTTTTGTGAAAGACTGCCAAGGCACATTGACAAGGCCGTCCGGTCATGCTATGTTAGTATTGACAAATTAGCACCTTATGGAGCATTATATACTCTGTTTCACCATGCCGTAGCTGCGGCAGAAAGGATAAAACCATGACTACCGCCTTAAAACGTACCGGCGCTGCCCTGCTGACGCTGCTGATGTTCTGTATGCTCACACTGGGCGCTTCTGCCGCCGCAAATACCCCCGTTGGGGTCAAATTCTGGAAGGAAAACTCCGACAAGGAATCCATGGCCAACTCCGGCATTGATTCTGACCGCGAGGCTACCCTTGCCCGCCAGTCCAACGGCACCTACACCCTGATGCTGCCCGTCAAGCAGGTGACCAAGCTCAATGTGACCGGCTGTCTGACCGGCCTGACCATCGGCGATGTGACCTACACCGGCACCCTGACCGGCGAGATCGAAAAGGGCAGCGGCATCCTGACCATCAAGAACCTGCCTGCCTCGGTGCTGACCGGCAGCGATGTGAGTAAGGCGCTGACCGTGACCTGCAACATCCAGATGGATCTGAGCCTGCTGGGCGAGATCAACACCACCGCCCGGATGTGCATCTGGGCAAAATAAACAGCACGATAACAAAAGCGCCGTTCCACCTGGGACGGCGCTTTTTGCTGTTCAGCAATCGATGTGCTTTTCCACAAAGTCGGCGGCCATTTTATCCAGCTGCATCACCGCATTTTCCGCGCCCTTCATCACCTTGCGCACATTGCGGCGCATCTGGCGCTTGCTCTGGGTAGCCATCATGGCACCGGCAGCCCCAAGGACTGCACCGGTGGCCATGCCCACCACCATGCCTGCGGCGGAATTTTCTCGCTGTTTCATCCTGAATTTCTCCTTTCGGCCTGTCATGACAGGGCTTGCAGTGCTATTATTTCCGCAAAAGAATCTGGTATACGCTTTTTTTATGCAGCAATTTGTGGTATACTGTTCTATGATGCTTTTTATAAGCCGCTGTGCGCGGCTTTTCAGCAAGGAGGTTTTCCTATTTGCAAAAACCCGTTGAACCAAAAAAGATCCTTTGCATCCACGATCTGTCCGGCGTGGGCCGGTGCAGCCTTGCGGTGATCCTGCCTGTGCTGTCAGTCATGGGCTTCCAGCCGGTGGCGCTGCCCACGGTGGTGCTCTCCACCCACACCGGCGGCCTTGGCACCCCCGCCCGGATGGACGGCAGTGCCTACGGCATGGCCGCACTGGAGCACTACCAGACCCTTGGACTGCAATTTGATTGTATCTATACCGGCTATCTGGGCGGCGAGGCACAGGTAGCGCTGGCTGAAAAAGCCTTTGCCCTGTGGCCTGCCGCCTACAAAGTGGTGGACCCCGTAATGGGCGATAACGGCAAGGCCTATTCCACCGTTACCCCGGCACTGGTCGAGCGCATCCGCAGCCTGTGCCGCGCGGCAGATCTGATTTTGCCCAACTACACCGAGGCGCAGCTGCTTTTGCAGCAGCAGCCGGTCACCGATGAGCTGGACGATACCGCCGCGCAGGCACTGGCAGATGCTTTGCAGCCGCTGGCCTCCAACGCGGTGGTCACCGGATTGCCGCTGGGCAAGTACATCGGCTGTGCCGGTACCGGCGCAGACCGCTTCGTCATCAAAAAGCTGCATATCAGCCGCAGCTTCCCCGGCACGGGGGATCTGTATGGTGCCGTGCTCATCGGCTCGCTGCTGCAGGGCAACGCCCTGAGCGCCGCCGCTGATAACGCTGCGGAGTTTGTTTCGCTGGCCATTCAGGGCACGCCCTGCACGCAGGACACCCGATTCGGCGTGTGGTTTGAGCCGCTGCTGCCCCGCCTGTGCCCCCTGCGGGAGGAACCGGAGGGCATTTTATGATGGACAAGCCGACTTTGAATATCGTGCTGGTAGAGCCCCGCATCCCCCAGAACACCGGCAACGTGGCGCGCACCTGTGCCTGCACGGCCTGCCGTCTGCATCTGGTGGGCCCCATGGGCTTTGCCATTGATGACAAAAAGCTCAAGCACGCCGGGCTGGACTACTGGCACTATCTGGACATTACCTACTACGACGGCCTTGCGGACTTTTTTGCCCGCAACAACGGACCCTACTACTACTTTACCACCAAGGCACCCCAGCGCTACACCGATGTACAGTACCCGGACGGGGCTTATCTGGTGTTCGGCCGCGAGGACGCCGGGTTGCCGGAGGCGCTGCTTGTGGAAAATCAGGAGCACTGCATCCGGATGCCCATGCGGGACACCTGCCGCAGTCTGAACCTTTCCAACAGCGTGGCGGTGGGCGTGTACGAGGTGCTGCGGCAGTGGGATTTCCCGGAGCTGCTGGACCACGGCCACCTACGAGATTATGAATGGAAATGAGGGAAATTATGAGCAAGATCGCGATCCTGACCGATTCCTCCTGCGATATCCCGCAGGAGATGGCCGAAAAATACGGCATTGATATCATGAGTTTCCACATCCTGCTGGATGATGTGGACTACGTTGAGCGTGTGGACTGCACCAACACCGAGTTCTACGATAAAATGCGTGCGGCAAAGGGTGTGCCCTCTACCGCCGCCATTACACCCATCCAGTTCTGTGAAAAATACTGCCAATATGTGGACGAGGGCTACACGGATGTCATCCATGTGCCCATTAACAAATCCGGCTCCTCCACCTACAACAACGCCCTGATGGCACAGGGGATGCTGCGGGAAGAGCGCCCGGAGCACCATCTGAACATCCATCTGCTGGACCCCCACACCTATTCTATGGTGTTCGGCTGGTATCTGTGCGAGATGGCACGCAAACTGCAGAACGGCGCAGAGATCCGCCATGTCATCCACGAATTTGAACGGCAGATGAACTGCATGGAGGTCGTGCTGGGACCTTACAGCCTGAGGCAGATGAAAAAGAGCGGCCGCATCTCTGCCGCAGCAGCCGTCATGGGCGAACTGATGGGTATCCGTCCCATCATTACCCTGATCGACGGCAAAACCAAGGTAGAGGCCAAGGTGCGCGGCGATGAAAAAGTCGTGCCCGCCATGGTGGATCTGTGCCAGAAGCGCGCCGGGGATGTGGAGGATTTTGAGTATATGATCGGCCACACCAACATCCCGCAAGCCGCAGATCTGGAAAAGGCCTGCCGCAAGGCCTTTGGCAAGCCGCCGCTGGCCGTGTTTGAGCTGGGCGGCGTGGTCTCTGCCAACACCGGCCCCGACACCGTAGCGCTGACATATACCGGCCACCCCAGAGGGTAAAAACATCCGGCAGAGGGCTGCCGCAGAATAGCATACCTTCAAAATATTGAAAGCTCCAAGACAGCTTCTCAAAAAAGGGTAAAAAAAGCTGAGCATCTGTGAAAGATCAGGTGCTCAGCTTTTTTACATTTTTCGTTGACGCTGTTTCGCGGCAGTCCTTTTTGTTATTTATTTCTCGTGTTTTACCCGTTGGATATCTCCCAAATCGTAGGGGGTGTTTTGGTAGACGTAATAGTTCAGCCAGTTTTCATACAGCAGGTGGGCGTGGGCGCGCCAGCGGAACAGCGGCGGCTTTGCGGGGTCGTCATCCGGGTAATAGTTGACGGGCACATGGATGGGCAGACCCTTGGCTACGTCCCGCTTATACTCGGCATCCAGCGTATACTTATCGTACTCCGGGTGACCGGTAACAAAGATCTGCCGCCCGTTCTCGGTGCTCATGAGGAAGGGTCCGGCGGCGTCGCTCTCGGCCAGAATGCGCAGTGCGGCGCAGTTGTCCACATCCTCCCGGCAGATGCCGGTGTGGCGGCTGTGGGGAGCGTAGAACACCTCATCAAAGCCGCGTACAAGCGGGTTTGCCGGGCGGGTGACCCGGTGCTCGAACACGCCGAACATCTTTTCCGGCAGCAGCTGCTTGCGCACGCCGTAGTGGTAGTACAGCCCGGCCTGTGCGCCCCAGCAGACATGGAGGGTGGAGTAGACGTTCGTTTCGCTGAAGTCCATGATCTCGCACAGTTCGTTCCAGTAGTCCACCTGCTCAAAATCCATGGTCTCCACCGGCGCGCCGGTGATGATCATGCCATCGTAGCGGTTGTTCTTTACCTCGTCAAAGGTCTTGTAAAAGGCCTCAAGGTGGGCAGCCGACACATGGGTGGCAGAGTGGCTGGCAGTTTGCAGCAGGGTCATGTGCACCTGCAGCGGGGTGTTTGCCAGCAGCCGGGCGATCTGGGTCTCGGTGGCGATCTTGGTGGGCATCAGGTTCAGGATCAAAATTTCCAGCGGGCGGATATGCTGCGCCAGCGCCCGCTCCCGGTGCATGACAAAGACGTTTTCTTCATACAGGGCGTCAAAGGCGGGTAAGGTCTTGGGAATGATCAGCGGCATAGGAAAGTCGCTCCTTTGCTAGACGATTCAAAAATGGCACCGCGTTCGCTTTGCCATCTTCAGGGGTATCATGATTTTTGATTTCACGGGAAGGCATCAGACCTTATCCAGTGCCTGCGCGATATCGGCGATGAGATCCTCGGCGGATTCCAGACCGCAGCTCATGCGCACCAGCTCGGCGGGCACACCGGCGGCAGCCAGCTGCTCGTCGTTCATCTGACGGTGGGTGCTGGAGGCGGGGTTCAGGCAGCAGGTGCGGGCATCCGCCACATGGGTCTCAATGGCGGCAAGCTTCAGCTCCTTCATAAAGGTGCTGGCAGCCTGACGTCCACCGGCCAGACCAAAGCTCACCACGCCGCAGCTGCCATTGGGCAGGTACTTCTGAGCCAGTGCGTGGTAGGGGCTGCTTTCCAGCCCGCAGTAGTTCACATAGGCCACCTTGGGGTGGTTCTCCAAGAACTGTGCCACCGCCATACCGTTGGCGCAGTGGCGCTGCATCCGAACGTGCAGGCTTTCCAGACCAAGGTTCAGCATATAGGCGTTCATGGGGGACTGCATGGAGCCGAAGTCCCGCATGAGCTGCGCGGTGGCCTTTGTAATGAAAGCTCCCTCCTTGCCGAAGCGCTCGGCGTAGGTGATGCCGTGGTAACTGTCGTCCGGGGTGCACAGACCCGGGAACTTCTCGGCGTGCGCCATCCAGTCGAACTTGCCGCCGTCCACGATGGCACCGCCCAGCACTGCGCCGTGGCCGTCCATGTACTTGGTGGTGGAGTGGGTCACGATGTCCGCGCCCCACTCAAAGGGGCGGCAGTTGACCGGTGTGGGGAAGGTGTTGTCCACCATCAGCGGCACGCCGTGGGCGTGGGCGGCCTTGGCAAACTTTTCAATGTCCAGCACGGTCAGGGCGGGGTTTGCGATGGTCTCGCCGAACACCACCTTGGTGTTGGGCCGGAAGGCGGCATTCAGCTCCTCCTCGGTGCACAGGGGGTCTACGAAGGTGGCGGTGATGCCCATTTTAGCCATGGTGACCGAGATGAGGTTGAAGGTGCCGCCGTAGATGGTGCTGGAGGCCACGATGTGGTCCCCTGCCTCGCAGATATTGAACAGGGCAAAGAAGTTTGCGGCCTGTCCGCTGGAGGTAAGCATAGCGGCGGTGCCGCCTTCCAGCTCGCAGATCTTTTTGGCTACCATGTCGCAGGTGGGGTTCTGCAGGCGGGAATAGAAATAGCCGTCTGCCTCCAGATCGAACAGCTTGCCCATGTCCTCGCTGGTGGCGTACTTGAAGGTGGTGGACTGGATGATGGGGATCTGACGGGGTTCGCCGTTGCCGGGGGTGTAGCCGCCCTGCACACAGATGGTATCACGGTTCATACAACATACTCCTTTGCTGGTTTTTGGTCGGGAAGGACGATTCCCCGCAGGAGGGGCTGCCTCCGGCGGGGAATCGAAAATTCAAAGCTTCTTATTTCCGCAGGCGCTTATCGCTCTTGGTGGCCCACAGAGTACCCACAGACTGGAACGCCTGCACCATCAGCACCAGCAGCACCACACAGACGATCATGATGTTGGTCTGGTAGCGGTAGTAGCCGTAGGACAGGGCGATCTTGCCCAGACCGCCGCCGCCGATAACGCCGGACATGGCGGAGTAGCCCAGAATGGTGGTCAGTGCGGTGGTCATGCTGGAGATCAGGCCGGGCAGGCACTCCGGGATCATGACCTTAGTGATGATCTGGAAAGGGGTAGCGCCCATGCTCTGGGCAGCTTCCACCACACCCTCATCCAGCTCCCGCAGGCTGGTCTCCACCAGACGTGCCACAAAGGGGAAGGCGGCGACCACCAGCGGAACGATGGTGGCCTTGGTGCCCACCGTAGTGCCCACGATGGCGCGGGTAAGCGGGAACACACAGATCATCAGGATCAGGAAAGGCACACTGCGCAGGATGTTGATGACGATGTTGATCAGGTGCATCAGCCAGCCGGGCAGGGGCAGGATGCCGTCCTTGTCACCGGCTACCAGCAGCACACCCAGCGGCAGACCCAGCACCAGCGCAAAGGCGGTGGAGAGCATCGTTACATAAAAGGTCTCCCAGATGGCAAAGCCGTAATCTGCGATATTCATATACCGGTCACCTCCTCTACCGTTACGCCAGACTGGCTGCGCATATACTCCATAGCCTGCTGTGCGGCCGCAAGCTCTGCGGGCAGCTTGAGCAGCATAGAGCCGTAGCACTGGCCGCTCAGATCGCGGGTATCAGCGCTGAGCACCGACACCAGAATGCCTTTTTCGGCGGCAAGGCTTGCCACCAGCGGCTTTGCGGTGGAGGCACCATTAAAGGTAACGCGCACCACATGGTCATCCGGCGCAAAGCAGGAAAGATCCCGCGCTGCGCTGCCGCCGTTGGGCGCCACCAGACGCTTGGCGGCTGCCGTTTTGGGGTTTGCAAAAATTTCCTGTACCGAGCCCTGTTCCACGACCACACCGCCGTCCAGAATGGCCACGCTGTCGCAGATCTCCTCCACCACGCTCATCTGGTGGGTAATGACCACCACGGTGATGCCCAGCTTGCGGTTGATATCCTTGATCAGGGTCAGGATGGAGTGGGTGGTGTTGGGGTCCAGCGCACTGGTGGCCTCATCGCACAGCAGCACCTTGGGGTTGGTGGCCAGTGCGCGGGCAATGGCGATGCGCTGCTTCTGACCGCCGGACAGCTGTGCCGGGTAGGCGTTGGCCTTATCCGGCAGACCCACCATCTCCAGCAGTTCCATGGCGCGCTTTTCGGCCTCCGCCTTTTTTACGCCTGCCAGCTCCATGGGGAAGCAGACATTCTTCAGGCAGGTGCGCTGCATAAGCAGGTTGAACTGCTGGAAGATCATGGTGATCTCCCGGCGGCGCTTGCGCAGCGAGGCGGGAGACAAAGTCTCCATAGCCACGCCGTCGATCACCACGCTGCCGCCGGTGGGGCGCTCCAACAGGTTGATGCAGCGCACCAGCGTGGATTTGCCCGCACCGGACATGCCGATGATGCCGTAGATTGCGCCATCGGGAATGGTGAGGTTGATGTTCTGCAGCGCTTTCACCGCGCCATCCTTCATCTGGAAGGTCTTGGAAAGATACTTGAGTTCGATCACAGAAATTGCTCCTTTAGCTTATCCCTCGATGGTAGATTATCCCTCGATGGGTGCCAGACTGTCCTGCTTGCCGCCGTAGACGCCCATGGGCTCTACGTGAATACCGGCAACAGATACCAGATGGGTACCCTTTTCGGCGTTGAAGTTGTCCAGATACGGCTGATGCTGGAAGTAGTTGGTGTCTACCTGACCGTCCTCGACGACCTGGTTGGGGATCACATAGTCGTCGTACTCCTGGATGTCCAGCGTGATGCCCTTGGCGGCAAGGATCTCCTTGCACACCTCCAGCACCTCGCAGTGGGGAGCGGGAGTAGCGGCGCAGCTGACGGTCTGGCCGTTCAGAGCGTCATAATCCACAGTGGAATCATAGCCGTCGGTGGGGTTCTCCACAACGGACACCACGGAGCCCTTGTAGGTCTCGTCCATGAAGTCCTTCACCTTCTGGCTCTGCAGGGCAGCAGCCAGAGCCTTGATCTTAGGCTCCTCCTGATTGCCGTCCTTGCACACCAAAATGTTAACGTAAGCAGAAGAGCCGTCCTCCATAGCCAGTGCATCAGTCATGGGGTTCAGACCGGCAGAGATGGCGTAGTTGGAGTTGATGACGGCGTAGTCCTCGTCCTGCAGGACGTTGGGCACCTGAGCGGCCTCCACCTCGTCCACGGTGACGTTCAGGGGGTTCTCCTCGATGTCATTCTTGGTGGCGGTCAGGCCGGCATCTGCCTTCAGCTTGAAGAAGCCGTTCTTCTCCAGCAGGGTCAGGGCACGAGCCTCGTTGGTGGTATCGTTGGGCACAGCCACCTTGATCTTATCCAGCTTAGCTGCGGCAGAGGATGCCACGCTGCCGGATACAGCGGCGGAAGAAGCAGTGGAAGAAGAACCACCGCAGGCAGTCAGGGCAGCGGCTGCGGCTGCCACACCGGTAACTTTCAGAAAATCGCGACGAGTAATCATGGTTTTGTTCCCTCTCTATTTGTTCTCTATTTTGTACTGCGGCCCGCACGGCACCTTTCCGCGCGCGGCCTTGAGCGGACGCATGAAAAAATGCCCCCGTCCTTACGAGCCTTAGGCTCTGCAAGGACGGAGGCATAAACATACTTCCGTGGTACCACCTTGGTTCACTGCATCCTTACGGATACAGCCTCGATGCTGCGGCAGCGTGTGCTGCTTACAGCCGGACGCTGTAACGGGCGCATCCCGTTGCGGGCTTAGCACTCCTGCGCCTCGTCCGCACGGCTCCGAGACCATTTTCAGCTTCCTGTTTCCTGCCCTTTTCCACCGCCCGGGCTCTCTGGTAAGGATCAATGCGAAGGCCTACTCTTCTCTTCACAGCCATTTTTGTGATATTGACACTATAATAAACCCATCGGCGGCATTTGTCAACACCTTCAACGAAGTTTTTGGGTAGGGATATGGCTTCCGGCCTTTTGCCGCGCCCGTTTTGCTTGACAATGCGCACAAAAAAGGCTATGCTATCATTACAAAAGGCACTGCGACAAGCGGTTGGCCCTTTAGGTTTTTAGTTTAACTTTTATCCAAAGAAAAACCGTCACCTGTGGGGGGTGGCGGTTTTTTATTATATGCTCTTGTATGCGGCTGGCGCACATGATAAAATAGGGTATCATCTTTTGCAAGGAGAACAGGCAATGAACAGCAGAGACCCTTTTCCCGATGAAGAGCTGCGCCGCCGCATCATGGATTTTATCATGGCCGCAGGGCAGACCCTGCTGGAAAATGGTGCGGAGGTGTTCCGGGTGGAGCAGACCATGGAGATCATGGCGCGCAGCTTCCATTTGCGGGAGTTCCACGTTTATGTGCTGACCAACGGCATTTTCGCCAGCGCCGGCACTGCCGAGATCAGCGAGGTACGCAATGTGCCGGTGCGCACCACCCATCTGGGGCGGGTGGCGGCGGTGAACGAACTTTCCCGTCAGATCGCCCAGACCGGAATGACCTTGGACGAAGCCGAGAGCCGTCTGGTGCTGGCGCGGCGGCTGCCCTTCCCCAAAGATCATGTGCAGCTGCTTTCCGGGCTGTGCGGGGCGTTCTGTTTTGCCATGATGTTCGGCGGCAACCTGCGCAGTGCGCTGGCAGCTGCCGGGGCGGGGCTGGTGGCCAGCTGGTATCTGCTGTGGTGCGGGCGGCATGAGGTGCCCGGCGGCTTCCAGAAGATCAGCACCGCCGCGCTGATCACGCTGGTATGCATTCTGCTGTGCAATCTGCTGCACACCTCTGCCAGCCACGCCATCATCGGTACGCTGATGATCCTGACCCCGGGCATCGCCTTTACCATGGGCATCCGGGATTTTGTGCAGGGCGACTACCTTTCCGGCACCATCCGCATGATCGATGCTTTGCTCATTGCCGCCAGCATTGCCATAGGCACCGGCCTTGTGCTGCGGCTGTACACGGTACTTACGGGGGTGGTCGTGGTATGATGTCCCTTACAGCTGCACAGATCGGCGAGCTGACCGCGCAGTTTTTTCTGGCCGCGGCAGGCACGCTGAGTTTTGCCATTCTGTTTGCGTGCCCCCGGCGCTGCCTGCCTTACTGCGCACTGGTGGGCGCTGTGGGCTGGCTGTGGTACGAACTGCTTACCCTGCTGGGCGCAGACGCCGCCACGGCCTCCCTGCTGGCGGTCATTCCGCTTACCATCCTTACCCGCGTGTTTGCCATTACCCAAAAAACGCCGGTTACGGTGTTTTTGCTGACCGGCATTTTCCCGCTTGTGCCGGGCGCGGGCATCTACTACACCGCCTACTATTTCATCCAGAACGAAAACGCCCTTGCCCTTGCCAAGGGCATCAGCACCTTTAAAATTGCGGTGGCGCTGGCCATCGGCATCAGTCTGGTGCTGTGCGTGCCGCTGCCGAAGAGGAAGTAAGACCCTCTCAGTCATCTCGCCTTGCGGCGTGCCAGCTCCCCCGAAAGGGGGAGCTGGCGAACGTAGTGAGCCTGAGAGGGTTCATCCGTTCCCTTGGAGAAGGTGGCAAAGCCGCAGGCTTTGACGGAAGGGGCTGCGCGCCAACCCAAAAGCAGCTGCAAACATTTTATATAAAAATAAAAAGATGCCGGCAGGCTGCTTTCAACCTGCCGGCATCTTCGTGTTTATGCGATCAATTTAGTAGCACTTAACTGTTTAGCCCTTGAGTGCCACGCCCATCCCGACAGTAGCCTCATAACCGCCGTCTACGATCTTCAGATAGCTCTCCCAAGTCTCATCCGGTTCGATATCCTTGCACTGAGCGAGCAGGCTATCCTTAATGTCAGCGTAGCAAACCCTCTCATTTGGGTTGCTCTTCAAATCAAACACTTTGTTGGCAATCACTTCCACATGGCGATCCGCCACACCGCCAGTAAAGAACTTCAAAGTAACGAACACTTTGGATTGGCTTGCAGGCTTGGACTCTTCCAGCTTAACAGGAACCTTAGCAATCTTCGGGGTGCTCTCAGAAATAATGTCAACCTCGTCCTCGCTAATCAGCTCATAGCCCTTCGGCAGCTTGTCTGCGGGGATCAGCTTCGGGTCGTACTTCTTTGCGTCCTTCAGGACGGTAGTCTCATAAACACCAGTAACGCTGTTGCCAACAGGATTACCCTTTTCATCCACAAAGAGAACACGCAGATCAACGCTGGTCACGCCGGGAACATCGGGGATATCGGTGTCGGGAAGCTTTTTGCAGCCGGTCAGAGCAGCAACAGCCAGAGCAGCAACGCCTGCGCTCTTCAGGAACTGACGACGAGAGATATTAGACATAATAATCAACCTCACGATCTTTCATTTTCAGCTCCTACTACAAAACAGGAGCTTGTTCTTCTATAATATACCCCCCCCTGTATTATTTTGTCAATACTTATTTCAACTTTTTGCAAAAAAGTTTTTAACGATCACCATCTGTTTATCATTCTTGTTGCAAGATATTGCCGCATCTGTTATATTTTATTATAATGTGATTTATAAAAGGAGTGATCGTTATGAACGCAATGGAACTTCTGACTACCCGCCGCACCTACCGCCGGTTTGCACAAAAGGCCGTGCCGCAGGATGTGGTGGACGATATTGTACAGGCCGTGCGGCTGTCCTCCTGCGGGGCAAACCGGCAGGCGGTGCGTCTGGTGCTGGTGCAAAGCCCGGAAATGGTGGCCAAGGTACAGCCGCTGGTCAAGTGGGCTGGCTATCTGCCGCCGGAGCAGGGCACGCCCAAGGCGGACGAGCTGCCCACCTTTTATGCAGCTGTGGTGCAGGATACCGCCATCCCCGGCGACCTTGCCACCGACACCGGCATTGCGCTGGCCAACATGACCCTTGCCGCATGGGACAAGGGCGTGGGCAGCTGCATCATGGGCGCGATCAATAAGCCCGCCCTGACCGCGCTGCTGGGCATCGAGGAGCCGCAGAAGCTGGCCTTTATGGTGGCATTCGGCTACCCCACCCACAAAGCCAGCATCGTCCCCATGACCGAGCAGACCGGCGTAAAGTACTATCTGGACGAAAACCGCGACTACTGCGTGCCCAAGCGCAGCGCAGAGGAGATCGCAAGAAGCCTGTAAAAGCCGGTTTATACTGCATATATTCATACATTTTCTCCGTTATTGCATAAATGTTTGCAAAATCGTTTCAATTTCACGGATTATTATGCACAAGTATTGACTTTTCGTTTTGTACAAACTATACTAAGTGCGTTCCCCGAAAGCGCGATGAATCGCATCCCATCGGGGCAAAGCAAACTATATTGCATAGATTGAGGAGTGTTTGAATATGAAAAAGATCTCTCGCCGCAGCTTCATGGCTGCCGCTGCTGTTTCCGTTGCTGCTCTGGCTATGACCGCCTGCGGTGGTTCCGCAAGCTCTGCTGCTTCTTCTGTGGCAAGCTCTGCCGCTTCCTCCGAGGCTGTTTCTTCTGCCGCTGCCGCTGAGCTGACCACCGTAGAGGCCGGCAAGCTGACCATGGCTACCAACGCCGCCTTCCCTCCGTACGAGATGACCACCGATGCCGGCGAGTTCGAGGGCATCGACGTGGACACCGCCAAGGCCATTGCTGAGAAGCTGGGTCTGGAGCTGCAGATCGACGACATGGACTTTGACGCCGCACTGCTCAGCGTGCAGCAGGGCAAGGCCGACATCGTGATGGCAGGCGTTACCGTGACCGACGAGCGCAAGGCTGTGATGGACTTCTCCGACAGCTACGCCACCGGCATCCAGTCCATCATCGTTCCTAACGATTCCGACATTGCTTCTCCCGACGATCTGGCCGGTAAGAAGATCGGTACCCAGCGCGGCACCACCGGCTACATCTACTGCTCCGATGACTTCGGCGATGAGAATGTGGTTGCTTACGACGACGGTCTGACCGCTGTGCAGGCCCTGAACAATGGTCAGGTGGACGCTGTGGTCATCGACAACGCTCCCGCACAGGAGTTCGTGGCTGCCAACCCCGGCCTGAAGGTGCTGGATACCAGCTACGCCGAGGAAGATTACGCCATCGGCATGGCAAAGGGTTCTGCTCTGGAGGACGCTGTCAACAAGGCTCTGGAGGAGCTGAAGGCTGACGGCACCCTGCAGGCCATCGTGGACAAGTACATCAACGCCAACTAAGCCGCGTGCCCTGTACCATTCCCGTACCCAAGGAGGCGCCCCGCTCCGGGGCACCTCTTTTTTTAGAAAAAAGTGGTTACAATTTATTGACAAACAGAAAGCGAGGATGTAAATGGCTGCGCAATACGAACTGCTCAAAGAGCTGCTCAACAGCGGCACAAAGCTAAGCTTTGGACAGGATTTCTTTTTTAAGTTTTATCAGGCCTTTCTACTGAAGGACCGCTGGATGCAGTACATCAACGGTGTGGGCACCACCCTGCTGGTCACCGCACTGGCGCTGGCGCTGGGCGTGGTGCTGGGCAGCGTGGTGGCGCTGGTGCGCGTGACCCACGACCAGCAGCGCCCCGGCCACAAAAACGCGGTGCTGGGCTTTTTTAACGCGGTGTGTCAGGTGTACACCACCATCATCCGCGGCACGCCTATGATGGTGCAGCTGCTGATCATGAGCATGGTCATTTTTTCCAACAGCCGCAACTTTACCATGGTGGGTGCACTGACCTTGGGCATCAACTCCGGCGCGTATGTGTCCGAGATCATCCGCGGCGGCCTGATGGCTGTGGACCCCGGCCAGATGGAAGCCGGGCGCAGCCTTGGCCTGAACTACATGACCACCATGGTGGTCATCATCATCCCGCAGGCCATCCGTGCGGTGCTGCCTGCACTGGGCAACGAGTTCATCGTCCTGCTCAAGGATACCTCCCTGATCACCACCATTGGCGGCAAGGAGCTGCTGTATGCTGCACAGGGCATTATGAACCGTACCTATGAGGCCATGTTCCCCCTGCTGGGCGTTGCATTGATCTACCTGATCCTTGTTATGCTGTTTACATGGCTGCTGAGCAAGTTTGAGAGGAGGCTGGCACAAAGTGACCGATAAGATTTTGGAAGTACGCGGCCTGACCAAGACCTATGGCGGCGTAAAAAAGCGCGGCGCAAAAAAGGCCGACCCCACGCTGGACGTGCTGAAGGGCATCGACCTTGATATCTACCGCGGCGACGTGGTGTGCCTGATCGGGCCTTCCGGCTGCGGCAAGTCCACCTTTCTGCGCTGCCTGAACCGGCTGGAGACCCCTTCCTCCGGCTCCATCAAGTTCGAAGGGGTGGAGGTGGACGAGACGCACATCGACGCTGTGCGTCAGAAGATGGGCATGGTGTTCCAGCACTTCAACCTGTTCCCCCACCTGACCGTGAAAAAGAACCTTGAACTTGCCCCCAGCCTGCTGAAGCTGAAGGATAAAGAGGCCATCTCTGCCCGTGCAGACGAGCTGCTGGCCCGCGTAGGTCTGGCCGACAAGGCCGACGTCTACCCCAAGAGCCTGTCCGGTGGTCAGCAGCAGCGCATCGCCATTGCCCGTGCGCTGGCCATGGACCCGGACGTGATTTTGTTCGACGAGCCGACCAGCGCCCTTGACCCCGAGATGGTGGGCGAGGTGCTGGAACTGATGAAGGAACTGGCACACACCGGCATCACCATGCTGGTGGTCACCCACGAGATGGGCTTTGCCCGCGAGGTGTCCAACCGGGTCATCTTCATCGACGATGGCAAAATTCAGGAGGACGAGCCGCCGCAGGAACTGTTCACGAACCCCAAGCACCCCCGCCTGAAAACCTTCCTCTCCAAGATGCTGTAATAATATAAAAAATTCAAGCCCGGAAGGTCGGTAGACCTTCCGGGCTTGTTTCATTAAAAATAGCGCTGCGGCTCAAAGCTCTGCCAGAATGGCATCGCCCATGGCGGTGCAGCCAAGGCAGGTGCAGCCATCGCTCATGTTGTCGGCGGTGCGCAGACCCTTGTCCAGCACACGGCTCACAGCGTTCTCAATGGCATCGGCTTCCGCTGCCATGCCAAAGGAGTACCGCAGCATCATGGCAGCAGACAGGATGCAGGCGGTTGGGTTTACGATGTCCTTGCCTGCAATGTCCGGGGCAGAGCCGTGGATGGGCTCGTACAGGCCCCGGGTGCCGTCACCAAGACTGGAGGACGGGATCATACCGATGGAACCTGTGATCATAGAAGCCTCGTCCGACAGGATGTCGCCGAACATATTCTCGGTGACGATCACGTCAAACTGCGCAGGGTTCTTCACGATCTGCATAGCGCAGTTGTCCACGAACATCTCGCTGTACTCCACGTCCGGGTACTCGGCCTGCAGCCGGTGCATCACAGTGCGCCACAGGCGACTGGTGTCCAGCACGTTGGCCTTGTCCACGCAGCACAGCTTTTTGCGGCGCTTGCGGGCGGTCTCAAAGCCGATGCGGCCAATGCGCTCGATCTCGTGCTCTGCATAGGGCATGGTGTCCACGGCCTGCTTTTCGCCGTTTTCCAGCGTGTGGGTCTGGTGCTGGCCAAAGTACACACCGCCGATCAGCTCCCGCACGATGATAAAGTCAATGCCCTGTGCCACGATCTCGGGCTTCAGGGGGCTTGCCGGGGCCAGCTGCGGCCAGATCTTAGCCGGGCGGTTGTTGGCGTACAGCCCCATGCCGGCGCGCAGCCGCAGCAGGCCTTTTTCCGGCCGCTGCTCCCCGGGCAGGCCCTCCCATTTGGGGCCGCCTACCGCGCCCAGCAGCACGCTGTCGGCGGCAAGACACTTGTCCAGCTCGTGCTGGGGCAGCGGGTCGCCGTATTTATCAATGGCCTCGCCGCCCATGGCGGCAGCGGTGTAGTGGAAGGTATGGCCGTACTTTTCAGCCACCTTATCCAGCACCCGGAGGGTCTGCTTTACGATCTCCGGGCTGGAGCAATCGCCCCAGATGACAGCAATATTTTTTTCCATGAGGTACTCCTTCTATGCTCAAAACGCCCCTGATAGCCCCACTCTCTCAAAGCCTTACGCCCTCTTTGGAGGATGGACGATTTAAAATGCGCTCCGCGTTGCTCTGCGCATAATCAGCGGAATTTTTATTTATATTTCGTGTTTGTCGCGGCCTGCGGAGCTTGTCAGGGCGAAGGCCCTTCCATCTGCTAACGCAGACCGCTCTGCCGCTTAAAAGCCCCACTGGGGCTTTCATTGCTACGCAAACGCGGGTCGCTCCAAACACATTTTCACGGATGGGGATGGGGTTATTTCTGGATGGCCTTCATCAGGCCGCCGGCGGAGATGATGTTCTGGATAAAGGGCGGGAAGGGCTCGGCGTGGAACACCTTGCCGTTGGTCTCGTCGGTGATGACGCCGGTGTCAAAATCCACCCGAACGGTGTCCCCTGCCTCGATGGCGTCCACAGCCTCCGGGCATTCCATGATGGGCAGGCCGATGTTGATGCTGTTGCGGTAGAAGATACGGGCAAAGCTTTTGGCAATGACCACCGCAATGCCGGCGGTCTTGATGCACAGGGGTGCGTGCTCGCGGGAGGAGCCGCAGCCAAAGTTCCAGCCGCCCACCATGATATCGCCGGGCTGCACCCGGTTCACAAAGTCCTTGTCGATATCCTCCATGCAGTGGCTGGCAAGCTCCTTGGCGTCCTGCGTGTTCAGGTGGCGTGCCGGGATGATGACATCGGTATCCACGTTATCCGGGTATTTGAAAACAGAACCTCTTGCGTTCATGCTCATGCTCCTTTCGGGTCAGACCGTGCGCGGGTCGGTGATGTAGCCGGTCAGGGCGCTGGCGGCGGCGGTGGCAGGAGAAGCTAGATAGACCTCACTGTCCACATGACCCATGCGTCCCACAAAGTTGCGGTTGGTGGTGGAAACGCAGCGCTCGCCCGCTGCCAGAATGCCCATGTAGCCGCCCAGACAGGGGCCGCAGGTGGGGGTGGATACGATGCAGCCCGCATCGATAAAGGCGGTAGTCCAGCCCCGCAGGATGCACTCCTTATAAACAGCCATGGTGGCGGGGATGATGATGCCGCGCACGCCCTTGGCGATGTGCTTGCCCTTGAGGATGTTGTAGGCGGCTTCCATGTCCTCCAGACGGCCGTTGGTGCAGCTGCCGATGACCACCTGATCGATCTTGATGTCCTTGCCCTCGCTGGCAACATGGATATTCTCGGGCAGGTGGGGGTAGCTGACGGTGGGCTCCAGTGCGCTGAGGTCGATCTCGATGGTCTTTTCGTACACGGCATCGGGGTCTGCCTCGTAGAACACTGGCGGGCGCTGGCTGCGGCCTGCAAGATAAGCCTTGGTCACCTCGTCCACCGGGAAGATGCCGTTCTTGGCACCGGCCTCAATGGCCATATTGCAGATGCACAGGCGGTCGTCCATGGTAAGGCCTGCCACGCCCGGGCCGGTGAACTCCATAGACTTATACAGTGCGCCGTCCACACCGATCATGCCGATGATATGCAAAATCAGATCCTTGCCGGACACCCGGGGGTTAAACTTGCCGGTAAGCACGAACTTGATGGCAGAGGGCACCTTGAACCATGCCATGCCGGTGGCCATGCCTGCGGCCATATCGGTAGAGCCTACACCGGTGGAGAAGGCACCCAGCGCACCGTAGGTACAGGTGTGGCTGTCCGCGCCGATCACGCAGTCTCCGGCGGTGACGATGCCTTTTTCCGGCAGCAGCGCGTGCTCAATGCCCATCTGGCCTACATCGTAGAAGTTGAGGATATCGTACTTATTGGCGAACTCCCGGCACTGCTTGGACTGGGTAGCACTCTTGATATCCTTATTGGGTACAAAGTGATCCAGCACGATAGCGATATGTTCTTTATCGAACACGCGGTCGAAACCGGCGCGCTCAAACTCGTTGATGGCCACCGGGGTGGTGATATCGTTGCCCAGCACGATGTCCAACTTTGCGTTGATGAGCTGGCCTGCCTTGACCTCCGGCAGTCCGGCGTGTGCGGCAAGGATCTTCTGCGTCAGGGTCATTCCCATGGTAGTTTTCTCCTTTTTACTTATAACCCTCTCAGTCAATGCCTTACGGCATTGCCAGCTCCCCCGAAAGGGGGAGCTTTTTGCATGAGCGGGCAAGTTTTCCTTCTGATTCAAAGCTCCCCCTTCGGGGGAGCTGGCGCAAAGCGCCTGAGAGGGTTCGTTCTTTACTTGTTGTTGATTGCGCTGACAAGGGCGCGGATACCGGCCACGATGATATCGGTGTCGGTACCGGCACCCCATGTGACCGTGTTGTCTCCCCAGACAAGCCCCACATAGGAGGCTGCGCGGGAGGTAGAGCCCTCGTCCAAGCTGTGCTCAGAGTAGTTTTCCAGATGGAAGTCCATGCCGGTGGCGCTCTGGATAGCGTTGGCTACGGCATCCAAACGGCCGTTGCCCACCGAGGTGACCACCTTGCGCTGGCCGTTCAGCTCCAGCGTGACTGTGGCGGTAATGCCGTTTACCTGCGCAAAGTGGGCTTCCACCACATTCAGCGGCTTTGCACGGTTGAGGTAGGTATCCTCGAAGATGTGCAGCACCTCGGCGGCGCTCAGCTCCTTGTGGCTGTGGTCGGACACGCTCTTGACCTTGTAGCCCAGCGCCTCCCGCATCTTGGGGGGCAGATTGTAGCCGTAGTTCTGTTCCAGCACAAAACCGATGCCGCCCTTGCCGCTTTGGCTGTTGATGCGGATGACATCGGCGTCGTAGGTGCGGCCAATGTCGTGGGGGTCCACCGGGATGTAGGGACAGGTCCAGCGGTGTTCGCCGGTCTGCTTGCGGTACGCCATGCCCTTGGCAATGGCGTCCTGATGACTGCCGGAGAAGGCGGCAAACACCAGCTGCCCGGCGTAGGGGGTACGCTCGTAGATGTGCATCCGGGTCACCCGCTCGTAGGTGGCGCAGATGGCGGGCATATCCGAGAAGTCCAGCTTGGGGTCTACGCCGTGGCTGTACATATTCATGGCCAGCGTTACGGCGTCCACATTGCCGGTGCGCTCGCCGTTGCCAAACAGGCAGCACTCCACGCGCTGTGCGCCCGCCAGCACTGCCAGCTCTGCGCAGGCCACGCCGGTGCCGCGGTCGTTGTGGGGGTGGGTGGAGATGATCACGCTGTCGCGGTACTTCAGGTGCTTGTCGCAATACTCGATCTGGTTGGCGTACACATGGGGCATGCTCATCTCCACGGTCACCGGCAGGTTGATGATCATGGGGCGCTCCGGGGTGGGCTGCATGATATCCAGCACGGCGTTGCACACCTCTACGGCGTAGTCCACCTCGGTGCCGGTAAAGCTTTCGGGGCTGTACTCAAACAGGAAGTTGCCCTCGTACTCCTCGCTGAGCTGCTTGACCAGCTTTGCGCCGTCCACGGCGATCTGCTTGATTTCCTCCTTGGACTTGTGGAACACCTGCTCCCGCTGCGCCACAGAGGTGGAGTTGTAGAAGTGGATCACCGCCCGGGGTGCGCCCTTGACTGCCTCGAAGGTGCGGCGGATGATGTGGTCGCGGCACTGGGTCAGCACCTGCACGGTGACATCGGCGGGAATCATATTCTTTTCGATCAGGGTGCGCTGGAACTCGTACTCGGTCTCGCTGGCGGCGGGGAAGCCCACCTCGATCTCCTTGAAGCCGATCTTTACCAGCATCTGGAAGAACTCCAGCTTTTCTGCAAGGCTCATGGGCACGATCAGTGCCTGATTGCCGTCCCGCAGATCCACGCTGCACCATGCGGGAGCCTTTTCAATATGGTCTTTTTTTACCCAGCTGTCATAACCGGCGGGTACCGGGTAGTACCCCGGTGCGTACTTGGTAGCGTCCATCATCCTGTTGTCCTCCTGATGTTGTGGTGCATAAAAATGCACCCCTTCCGTCTGCTCGTTTCACTCGCATCCACCTTCCCCAAGGGGACGGCTTTCCGGAATGCGGTAAAGTTTGCGGTATTGCCCAAAGGCACCCCCTTGGGGGAGCTGGCATCGCGTAGCGATGCCTGAAGGGGTATCCGCATACAAAAAGGCTCCCGTCTTTCAAGGCGAAAACCTTGAGAGACGAGAGCCTGTAAATTGCTTTTACAGGGCACCCGTGGTACCACTCTCCTTGCTGCACGGTCAGGTACAGCCACTTTGCACGATCGGCCAAAACAGCGAATCGCTGCCCCTGTAACGGTGGGCGTCCGTCAGAACCTACTTGTCCGTTCAGTCCTGCCGCTCAGGGGCCAGTATCCGAAGCCCTCTGCACCCGCCTTGCACCACCCGGCGGCTCTCTGCACGCAGAAGAAAGATCGTTTTATCCCCGTCAACGCATTTGCACTTTGTTGAAAGTGAGATAATTTTAGCACGCCTGCCAGAAAGTGTCAAGAAGTTTCATTCAGGACAAAGATGAAAGCATTTCATAATACCATAGGGTAAATCATGCAAAATTGAGGTCGTTGCTCCCCTGCCCCCTTATCCGGCAAGCCCTTTGCGCACCTATAATATGGTAACTGAGCGGCTTTAGTCCTCTTTGTTAAGAAACTGCTAAGTTTTTGCAAAGTTGCCCTCGCTGCGCTGTTGCTAGGCGGTAAGGTGTGGTATACTGGACGCAGCAAACGGGTGGAAGCCCACTTTATATAGAAGGAGGAACATCCCATGAAAGAAGTCAAGCCATCCAAAAAGCCGCTGGCTATCTACTATGCCATCGTGCTGCTGGTGCTGCTGGTCATCAACCTTGTGGTCATGCCATGGCTGGCCGAGCGTCAGGTGCAGGAGGTAGACTACGGCACCTTTATGAGCATGACCGAGCAGGAAAACATCGGCAAGGTGGATATCCAGTCCAACCAGATCATTTTTACGGATAAGGACAACAAGCAGATCTACAAGACCGGCCTGATGAACGACCCCGGCCTGACCGAGCGTCTGTACGATGCCGGTGCGCAATTCTCCAGCGAGATCGTGGAGCAGGGTTCGCCGGTGCTCAGCTTTCTGCTGTGGTTCGTGCTGCCCATCCTGCTGTTCAGCTTCATCGGCAACCAGATGAACAAAAAGCTGATGGAAAAGGCAGGCGGCGGCCCGGGCTCCATGATGTTTGGCGGCGCGGGCAAATCCAACGCAAAGGTGTATGTGCAGTCCACCCACGGCATCCGCTTTGCGGATGTGGCCGGTGAGGACGAGGCCAAGGAGAACCTGCAGGAGATCGTCAATTATCTGCACGACCCCAAGCAGTACGAGGAGATCGGTGCTTCCATGCCCAAGGGCATTCTGCTGGTAGGCCCTCCGGGCACCGGCAAAACCATGCTGGCCAAGGCCGTGGCAGGTGAATCCAACGTGCCCTTCTTCTCCATTTCCGGCTCGGAGTTCGTGGAGATGTTCGTGGGCATGGGTGCCTCCAAGGTGCGTGACCTGTTCAAGCAGGCCAAAGAAAAAGCACCCTGCATCGTATTCATTGATGAAATCGACGCCATTGGCCAGAAGCGCAACAGCGGCCAGTTTGGCGGCAACGATGAGCGCGAGCAGACCCTGAACCAGCTGCTTACCGAGATGGACGGCTTTGAGGGCAACACCGGTGTCATTATTCTGGCGGCTACCAACCGCCCGGATTCCCTCGACCCTGCCCTGACCCGTCCCGGCCGGTTTGACCGCCGTGTGCCCGTGGAGCTGCCCGACCTGAAGGGCCGCGAAGAAATTTTGAAGGTACACGCCAAAAAGGTGAAGATCGCCCCGGGTGTGGACTTCAACACCGTGGCACGCATGGCCTCCGGTGCCTCCGGCGCAGAGCTGGCCAACATTGTGAATGAAGCTGCTCTTCGTGCCGTACGGGCAGGGCGCAAGAGCGTGACGCAGGCCGACCTTGAGGAGAGCATCGAGGTGGTCATTGCCGGCTACCAGAAGAAGAACTCCATCCTGACCGACCACGAAAAGTGCATCGTAGCCTACCACGAGATCGGCCATGCCCTTGTGGCAGCCAAGCAGTCTAACTCTGCCCCGGTGCAGAAGATCACCATCATTCCCCGCACCTCCGGCGCACTGGGCTACACCATGCAGGTGGACGAGGGCAACCACTACCTGATGAACAAGGCCGAGCTGGAAAACAAGATCGCTACCCTGACCGGCGGCCGCGCCGCCGAGGAGGTAGCCTTCAATTCTATCACCACCGGCGCGTCTAACGATATCGAGCAGGCCACCAAACTTGCCCGCGCCATGCTGACCCGCTACGGCATGAGCGATGAATTTGACATGGTGGCGCTGGAGACCGTGAACAACCAGTATCTGGGCGGCGATACCTCGCTGGCCTGCAGTGCCCAGACCCAGCGCGAGATCGATCAGAAGGTGGTAGATCTGGTCAAGACCCAGCACGAAAAGGCCATCCGCATCCTGACCGAGAACCGCGCCAAACTGGACGAACTGGCCCAGTACCTGTACCAGAAAGAGACCATCACCGGCGAGGAGTTCATGGATATCCTCAACCGCGACGACACCGAAAATAAACCAGAAAATCCCTGAAAATAAAAATTTTTGAATCTTTTGCAATAATCCGGCCGCCGTATCCGTTTACAAAGCAGATACGGCGGTTTTCCATTGTGAATGCGCCGCAGCTGAACCATGGTTCCAAAAAAGATTATGATGCAAAAAAACAAGGCAGTCCCTGCGGCTGCCGTTTTCAGGAGGTATTTCCTATGAAGATGCTGAACAAAAAGTTTGTCCGTACCCTGAGCTGTGCCGCTGTGGCGGTGTGTGCCGCTGCCATGCTGAGCGTGGGTGCATTTGCCGCCGAGGTGGATTCCACCTGCGTGGAGGGCTATCTGCCCCCGCAGGAGCAGATGGTGCAGGGTGACATCGCACTGCACAGCGGTGACGTTGCCGTGGGCGAAAAAGACCCCAGCTACGGCGGCTACGGTGCCCCGGAGGGCAATCCCATTCAGGGCAATATCATGCTGATCTCCGGCGATGAGCTGGCCGACACCGCAAAGACCGAGGCACGCTACACCGTCAAGGGTCTGCTGGGCAAGCAGCTGCTGTACACCGCCCGCCAGAAGGACGGCGTGCTGACGCTGGACGTCCCCGCCGAGGTGGCTACTTTCCGCACCACCATCGAGGATATGCAGACTTTGCAGGCCAACGGCGTGAAAACGCTGGTGCTGGTGACCGAGAAGAACACCACCACTCTGAACCTCTCGCTGCTGTGCGAGGGACAGAAGTCCGGCACCCGCGTCACCCTGCGGCATCTGGGCAGCAATGCTACCCTCTCTGTGGGTCTGCGCTGCCGCCGCGACCTGCTGATCGGCCGCTGAGTAAGACGGTTTGAAATGCCCGCCGCCTGCGCTTTGGGCATGATGCAAGGAAAAATTATTTTTATTAGAGCAATACCGGAGCGTCTGCGGACGCTCCGGTATTGCATTTTCACGGGTTGGGTCGTAAAAGATAAACGAGATGACAAGACCCCCGGCGGGCAGCCGGGGGTCTTGTCGCACACTTATGGAGACTTGGACAGGAATAAAAGGAAGATCACATTCCCTTTGCGGGAAAGAGAATCGCTGCTTACTTGCCGCGGACGGCTACGAAGCCGGCTTCCAGATCGGCAAGGATATCATCAATGTGCTCGGTGCCGATGGACAGGCGGATGGTGTTCTGGTAGATCTGCTGCTCGGCCAGCTCGGCATCGGTCAGCTGGCTGTGGGTGGTGGAGGCCGGGTGGATGACAAGGCTCTTCACATCCGCCACGTTGGCCAGCAGAGAGAAAATCTTCAGGTTGTCGATGAAGGTAAAGGCCTCCTCGCGGCCGCCCTTGATGTTAAAGGTAAAGATGGATGCGCCGCCGTTGGGGAAATACTTCTGGTACAGGGCATGATCCGGGTGATCCGGCAGCGAGGGATGGTTCACCTTTTCCACCTGCGGGTGGTTGGCAAGGAACTCCACCACCTTTTTGGTGTTCTCCACATGACGCTCAATGCGCAGGCTCAGCGTCTCGGTGCCCTGCAGCAGCAGGAAGGCGTTGAAGGGGGAGATGGTAGCGCCGGTATCACGCAGCAGGATAGCGCGGATGTAGGTGACAAAAGCGGCAGGGCCTGCGGCATCCGCAAAGGAGACGCCATGGTAGCTGGGGTTCGGGGCGGCAATGTTGGGGTAACGGCCGCTGGCCTTCCAGTCGAAGTTGCCGCTGTCCACGATGATGCCGCCCAGCGTGGTGCCGTGGCCGCCAATGAACTTGGTGGCAGAGTGCACCACGATGTCTGCGCCGTGCTCGATGGGACGGATGAGGTACGGGGTGCCGAAGGTGTTATCAATGACCAGCGGCAGGCCGTGCTTGTGGGCGATGGCGGCAATGGCGTCGATATCCGGGATATCGCTGTTGGGGTTGCCCAGCGTCTCCAGATACACAGCCTTGGTGTTGGGCTGGATAGCGGCCTCCACCTGTGCAAGGTCGTGGGCATCCACAAAGGTGGTGTTGACGCCGAACTGGGTCAGAGTGTGCGCCAGCAGGTTGTAGCTGCCGCCGTAGATGGTCTTTTGTGCCACGATGTGGTCACCGGCCTGTGCCAGTGCCTGAATGGTGTAGGTGATGGCGGCTGCACCGGAAGCGGTAGCCAGTGCTGCCACGCCGCCCTCCAGCGCTGCGATGCGCTTTTCGAACACATCCTGCGTGGAGTTGGTCAGACGGCCGTAGATGTTGCCTGCATCGGCCAGACCGAAGCGGTCGGCGGCGTGCTGGCTGTTGCGGAACACATAAGACGTGGTCTGGTAGATGGGCACCGCACGGGCATCGGTGGCGGGGTCGGCCTGCTCCTGACCGACATGAAGCTGCAGGGTCTCAAATTTATATTCAGACATTGTTATTTACCTCTCTTTATATACCAAAAGTATTATTATTGTGTATAAAAAATCCCGATGCGTTTTCAAAGGCGCACCGGGCAGTGTGGTCTACCGGAGCTGCTGCTGTCACATTCGGGTGCACATTCGCACAGCCGAGGGCAACATACAGTACACATCCGATGCCGGTGCCCGGTTGGTATGCATTCGCCCACAGCGATAATTTGCGTGCAGCAGTTCTTTCCAGATCAGCTTCATCTTTGTGCCCTCCTTCCGGTAAAACTTTTCCATTCCTCTATGTACCACCTGCCGGGGAACCTCTGTTTCATTTCCCTACAAGACTGGTGGATTGGATGTTTGCATTATATCCCGTTCTACCCAGTTTGTCAATAGGTTAATTCCACTTTTTTCAAGGATGTATTTTTTGCATGATAATTTTGCCTGTGCCGCCCGCGTCCGACAGCATTTTGTACAGCGACCCCTCTGAACAAAAACGAAGCCCGGAACGTCTGCGGACGCTCCGGGCTTCGTTTTTTCATAAAATGGTCAGACCTGCTTTGTCTCTTCTGTCCGGGTGGAAATGCTGAACAGCACAAAGCCGATGACAAACAGGATGGCAATGGAGCCCACACCCACGTTGGCGCTGCCGGTCAGCTGGCTGCCCACGCTGACGATCATGGTGCCAAGGAAGGAGGCGCCCTTGCCGCAGATGTCGAACAGGCCGAAGTATTCGCCAGATTTTTCCTGCGGGATGATCTTGGCAAAGTGGCTGCGGCTCAGCGCCTGCACACCGCCCTGGAACATACCCACCACCACGGCAAGCACCCAGAACTGCCACTGACTCTTCAGGAAGAAGGCAAAGACGGCAATGCCGGTATAGGCCGCGATGCACACCGGGATCAGGGTCTTGGACGCGTATTTCTGGCTCAGGCGGCCAAAGATCAGCGCCGAAGGGAAAGCCACGATCTGAGTGACCAGCAGCGCCAGCAGCAGGCCGGTGGTATCCAGCCCCAGTGCCGTGCCGTAGGCAGTGGCCATATCAATGATGGTATACACGCCGTCGATGTAGCAGAAGAAGGCCAGCAGGAACCAGAACACCTGCTTGTCCTGCGGCAGATGCTTCAGGGTCTGCCCAATGCGCACAAAGCTCTGGCGGATGGCGTGCTGCTCCACCTCCACATAGTTGATCTGGCGGTACTTTTTCAGCAGCGGCAGGGTGACCGCCAGCCACCACACAGCAGTAATGACCAGCGCGATGGACAGCGCGGTCATCTGGCTGAGCCCCACCACACTGCTGCCCAGCACCAGCGCCAGACAGACCACAAAGGGCACGCAGCTGCCGATATAGCCCCATGCGTACCCGCGGGAGGACACCATGTCCATCCGCTCCGGGGTGGTCACATCGCCCAGCATGGAGTCGTAGAACACCAGACTGCCGGAGTAGCCGATCTTGGCAATGATAAAAATGACCAGAAAGGCCAGCCAAGTGCCCGCCAGACCCATGGCGCAGCAGCCGATGACGCCCACAAAGAGGCAGAGCATGAAGATGGGCTTTTTAAAGCCCTTGGTGTCAGCCAGCGTGCCCAGAATGGGGCCCAGAATGGCGGTGACCACCGTAACGATGGAGCTTGCGTAGCCCCAGTAGGCCAGATAGTCCACCTTGCTCACGCCGCCGGCTTCGGCCAGCGCATTGAAGAAGATGGGCACCAGCGTGGCAATCATCAGCACAAAGGCCGAGTTGCCCACATCGTATAGGATCCATGCCCGCTCCAGCGGTGTCACCTTGAATTTTTCAGTTTTCATCGTATTTCCCTTGTCCTCTTTGCACCGCCGGGCGGCGCGTTTTTTAAAACTCCCCAAAGGTATGGTCGTAGGCGGCGTCCAGCGGCTCGTCCGTGTCCAGCTTTGCCACATACTCTAAGATCAGCCGCTCTGCCAGCGGCAGCGCCCTGGCGTACAGCGCATCCAGCTTGCGGTTGCTCTCGGTGCACTGCGGGTTCGGCTGCGGGTTTGCCACAAGGCCGTGCATCCCATCGTACTTGCCCAGCACCTTCATGCCGGTCAGCACCACCCAGCGCTTGACCGGGTTCGAAGCCTGCAGCACCTTATGCACCAGGATCATCCCCTTCAGGGATTCCAGTGCGGTCTGCTCCGAAATATCCTTGTAGAATGGCGCAATAACCCGGGCGTTCTCTGCGCTGGGGTGGATATGGCTGGCGGTAAAGAAGGTCAGCGGGTCATAGCCGTCCCGGCGCAGCAGCATATTGTCGAACTCGGTCTCGATCTCACAGTGAGTCACACCGCTCTCTCGGGTAAACTGTTCCACAAAGGGGTGGCAGGTGCTGTCCAGCGCAAAATGGCACACAAAGCCCAGCGCGTAGGCCAGCGCAGCCTCGCGGTCGGCTTCCTCGTGCACCACCCGCCGTGCCCGGTCAAAGAACGTTCTGCCCGGCTCGTCGTGCATGGCGTTGCCCAGCGCGGCGACCGGGGTGGACTTTTCCGCATGGTAATAGAACAGCACATCCGGCCCGTGCAGGCCGATATCGTACAGCTCCCGGTGCGCCTCCAGCTTTTCCCGCAGCGGCGCGGGCAGATGGTCCAGCACATTTGCGCCAAAGCGGCGGTGTGCGTAGGTAGAGGGCATTTCTCATTCCTCCTTCTTGCAGTGCCAGCGCCCGCCGCTCTGTTCCGGCTGCACTGACCAAAAATTCTATCGTTTCCAGTATAGCAGAAAGTTTGCCGACCTTCTACCCTTTTGTGTCTGTTTTCTGTAAAAAGTTTTAATAATTTTGCTGTACCTCCCGCCAAATAAAAGAGGCTTCCGGAATGCCCGCAGACATTCCGGAAGCCTCTTTTCGATTATTTCAGGTTCACACGCTCTCATAGCCCTGCGGCATCTCGCTCTTGCGGTCGCGGGACATCAGGTTGCGCAGCGCATCGCTGGCGCTCATGCCCTCCTTGACGATGGCGTTCACCGTCTGGGCAATGGGCATTTCCACATGGTACTTCTCGGCCAGCTCCATGGCGGCGGGCAGGGCGTTGATGCCCTCCACCACCATGCCGACCTCCTTCACAGCCTGCTCCGGGCTTTCGCCCTTGCCGATCAGGATACCGGCGCGGTTGTTGCGACTGTGCATACTGGTGGCGGTGACGATCAGATCGCCGATACCGGCCAGACCCGCAAAGGTCTGGACATTGCAGCCCATGGCCACGCCCAGCCGGGCGATCTCGGCAATGCCGCGGGTGATCAGAGCGGCGCGGGCGTTATCGCCGTAGCCAAGGCCGGTGGAGATGCCGACACCCAGCGCGATGACGTTCTTCATAGCACCGCTCAGTTCCACGCCCTTGATATCAGTGTTGGTGTACACGCGCATACAGGTGTTGCTGAACACCTCCTGCACTACCTCGGCAGCCTCCAGATCCGGGCTGGCGGAAACGATGGTGGTGGGCAGATCCAGCGCCACCTCCTCGGCGTGGGTGGGGCCGCTGAGCGCCACCAGACGCACCGCCCGGGGGCCGTTCTCGTGGCTCAGCTCGTCGGCAAGGATCTCGGTCATGGTATATAAGGTATCGGGCTCAATGCCCTTTGCCACATCCACGATGATCTGGCCGGAGCGGATATAGGGCCGCGCCTTGGCCGCCGTGGCGCGCACGAACACCGACGGCACCGCAAACAGCAGCACGTCCTTGCCGGTGCACACTTCCTCTATGCTTTTGGTAAAACGCAGCTCCTGCGGGATGACCATTCCCGGCAGATTGGGGTGCACCCGGGTGGTGGAAAGGTTGTCCACCTCGGCCTCAATGGCCGACCACACCTGCACATCGTTGCCGCTGACGGTCAGCATCCGTGCCAGAGCCATGCCCCAGGTGCCTGCACCCAGAACACCAATACTAAACTTTTTCACGTTCGTATCCTCCGTGTCTGCACCGGGCAAGGGGCAAGCCCCTGCCGGTGGATTTGCGCCGCGCCGGGCCGTTGCCCCGCACCCGCGCACTGTTATGTTCATTGTACACGAAAGCGCCCACAGCGTCAAGCATCTGCCGCATTGCACAAATATTTAACAAGTTTATGCAATTTTTCGGGCACATCACACGTTTTGTGCAAACTGTTTGCGCTGCGGGGCATTTCATGCTATTATAGTATTCTGGTAGGTTTTGTAGGGATTTGTGATTCAGTCTCTTGACTTTGACCCTACTTTAAGGTATATACTGCTTTAGCCGGCAAAAGCCTTGCCGGTCTGCGCATTTTATTTTGAGGAAAAAACGATGTTTGAAGCACTTTTATCCAACCGCACGGTCAGCGTGCTGATGGAGGCGCTGCCCCGCATCCTGACGGCAGGCCTGACCATGACCATTCCGCTGACCCTTCTCTCCTTCTTTTTTGCCATGATCATCGCAGTGGCGGTGGCGCTGGTGCAGTACGCCAATGTGCCGGTGCTGCGGCAGATCGCCCGGTTCTATATCTGGGTCATCCGGGGCACGCCGCTGCTGGTACAGCTGTTCATCATCTTTTACGGCCTGCCCAGCGTGGGCATCATGCTGAACGCCTTTCCGGCGGCAGTCATTGCCTTTGCCTTCAACGAGGGTGCCTACTGCGCCGAGACCATGCGCGGTGCGCTGGAAAGCGTACCGCAGGGGCAGCTGGAGGCCGGGTACTGTGTGGGCATGAGCTGGTGGCAGATCATGCGCCGCATCGTGCTGCCGCAGGCACTGCGCACCGCTGTGCCTGCGCTGTCCAACTCCCTTATCGGTATGATCAAGGACACCTCGCTGGCGTCCAATATCACGGTGGCAGAGCTGTTCATGGCCGGGCAGCGGGTAGCCGCCCGCACCTACATCTTTCTGCCCATCTACTGTGAGGTGGCTGTGGTGTATCTGCTGTTCTGTACCGTCATCACCAAGCTGCAGGCGCTGCTGGAACGTCAGCTCAACGCCCGCGGCTTCCAGTAAAAAGGGAGGTGCGCACCTATGGCTATGTTAGAGATCCGCAATGTGCAAAAAACCTTTCGCACCTACGCAAAGCCCGGCCTTTTCCACCGCCCCGGTGCACGGAAGGTCATCAGTGATCTGCCCGTGCTGCGCGGCGTAGACCTGACCGTGGAAAAGGGCGATGTGGTGGCCATTCTGGGGCCGTCCGGCTCCGGCAAGACCACCCTGCTGCGGTGCCTGAATTTTCTGGAGACTGCCGATGCCGGGCAGCTGGTGTTTGACGGCGAAAGCTTTGACCTTGCCCATGCCAGCCGCGCCGACATTGCCCGGCTGCGCAAAAAGACGGCCTTTGTGTTCCAGAACTACAACCTGTTCCGCAACAAGACCGCCCTGCAGAATGTGACCGAAGGGCTGATCGTAGCGCGTAAGCTGCCCAAAGAGCAGGCGGATGAGATCGGCATGAAGATGCTTGCCAAGGTAGGCCTTGCCGACCGCGCCGACTACTACCCCCGCCAGCTTTCCGGCGGGCAGCAGCAGCGGGTGGCCATTGCCCGTGCCCTTGCCGCCGACCCGGAAATTATTTACTTTGACGAGCCCACCAGCGCCCTTGACCCGGAACTGACCGGCGAGGTGCTCAGCGTGATGCGGCAGCTGGCCGAGGAGGGTATGACGATGCTGGTGGTCACCCACGAGATGGGCTTTGCCCGCAACGTTTCCTCCAAGACCGTGTTCATGGAGAACGGCGTGGTGGTGGAGCAGGCACCCTCTCAGCAGTTCTTTGCATCCCCCAAGGAGGAGCGCACCCGGGCCTTCCTGCGCAGGATCGCCCATACGGAATAAAACCACTTCTCTTTTTGCATTTTTTCACGACAGAAAGGAATTTTTACTTATGAAACGCAGAACCTTTATTTCTCTGATGGGTGTTATGGCCGCAGCCGGTGTGCTCAGTCTGACCGGCTGCTCTTCCAAGGACACCGCCGCCAGTACTGCCAGCTCCGCACCGCTGAACAAGCTGGACAGCATCCAGAAGAGCGGCAAGCTGGTGGTGGCGCTGGAGGGCGCATGGCAGCCGTGGAGTTACCACGATGCTTCCGACACGCTGGTGGGCTACGATGTGGAGGTCTCCCGCGCCATTGCCGAAAAGCTGGGCGTGGAGCCGGAGTATGTGGAGAGCGACTGGGACAGCCTGTTTGCCGGTCTGGACGCAGGCCGCTACGACATGGTGTGCAACGGCGTGGAAGTAACCGAGGAGCGCGCCAAGACCTACGCTTTTACCACCCCCTACGGCTACATCCACACTGCGCTGGCGGTGCGCAAGGATAACGAGGATATCCACAGCTTTGAGGACCTGAAGGGCAAGACCACCGCCAACAGTCTGGCTTCCACCTACATGGAGCTGGCCGAAAGCTACGGCGCTACCGTGCAGGGCATCGACACGCTGGAGGAGACCATCCAGCTGCTGACCGCCGGCCGCATTGATGCCACCCTGAACGCAGATGTTTCCTTCTACGACTACCTGAACGTCCACCCGGACGCAGACTTCAAGCTGGTGGCGCAGACTGCCGAGGCCTCTCATGTGGCCATCCCGGTGCTCAAGAGCGAGGACACCGCCTATCTGGACGCGCTGAACACCGCCATTGAGGAGCTGCGCGCCGACGGCACCTTAAAGACCCTGAGCGAGAAGTATTTCGGACAGGATATCTCTTCTGAAAACTGAGAAGCTCGGCCCTCTCAGTCTGCTCACTTCGTTCGCATCCAGCTCCCCCGAAAGGGGGAGCTTTTTTGTTATCTGCCAGTCCGTGCGGTAAAGCTCCCCCCTTCGGGGGAGCTGGCGAGCGCAGCGAGACTGAGAGGGTAAATTCTCTATTGACTTATGCAATATTATATGATATATAATATTATAGAAACACACCCTACCGAAAGGAGGCTGTTCCTGCATGAGTTTTCCCATCAGTGCCGCGCTGCTGGATGCCATTGTGCTGTCCGTGGTGGCGCAGGAGCCGGAAGGTACCTACGGCTACAAGATCACCCAACAGGTCACCCACACGCTGGAGCTAAGCGAATCCACCCTGTACCCGGTGCTGCGCCGGCTGCAGAAAGACCAGCTGCTCACGGTCTACGATGCGCCCTTCAATGGCCGCAACCGCCGCTATTATCAGATCACCTCCGCCGGGCGGGCGCAGCTTGCCGCCTACGCGCAGGAGTGGAGCCGCTACCGTTCTTCCATTGACACATTTTTCAGAGAGGTGGAATGATCTATGACCCGTACTGCATTTCTTGCTGCGCTGGAACAGCTTCTGGCTCCCCTGCCGGAGGCCGAGCGCAAGGACGCTTTGAGCTATTACGAAGATTATCTGGATGCCGCCGGGCCGGAAAACGAAGCCCGCGCCATTGCGGAGCTGGGCAGCCCCGAGGAGGTCGCTCGCAAAATTCTGGATGAGCAGACCCCGGCAGGCAGTTCTGCCGCCCCGGCATCCCCTGCACGCAAGCCGCATTCCCGCTGGCGCATGGTGCTGGGCGGCGGGCTGGCGGTGCTGGTGCTGGCCTGCTTTTTCTTCCAGCACTCCAAGGCCACCCCGGTACAGCCGGTGGAGCCCGTTTCTTCTGCCTCGGAAATTCCTGCTTCCTCTGCGGAAGTGTCAGCTGAGAGCACTCAACCGCAGGCCGTGGATTCCGTTTCTGCCTCAGACGGTCTGACATTCTCCCTCTCTGCTGAGATGGTCCACGATAAGCTATCCCTGAAGTTGGATTATGGTACCGTTCTATTTGTTGTTGACCCAAATGCTTCTGACATCACGCTGCAGTTTGATGGCTTTAGGACCCGGTACCTCACCCATTCCAGCGAAAAAGCTGGGACCACAGAGTTTTCCTACCATATTCCCAAATACAACGCTCTCCCTGATTCCGACAGCGCTTTGCTCACCATTACCGTTCCGGAAAATATCCTGCATGAGGTGGACATTGATCTTGCTATGGGGGACGTTGACCTTGGCACCCTCTCTCTGGATGAACTGGATTTGGAACTTGCCATGGGGAGCGTCTCTGCCGACAGCCTAACTGTGAAGGATGCAGATTTTGATCTTGCCATGGGCGGCTGTCACATTGACCATCTGTCCGCACCGGAATTCGATGCCGAACTTGCCATGGGGGACTGCACCATCGGTATGCTGTCCGGTGCTCAGGATGTCAACATCTCGGTCACCCTTGGCAAGGCCGCCTTGACCCTGGAGGGCAGTGCCTCGGACTATACCCTCGTCACCAATGGGCTTATGGGCACTTCCATCCAGGATGGCAAGGCCAATCCCTCTCGTAAAATCTCCCTCAGTACCACCACCGGCGATCTCTCCATCTCCTATACGAATTGACCCCTAAACGCAGAATACCCCCGGCATCCGAACGAAACGAAAACGGATGCCGGGGGTGTTTTTATGCTTCCCTGTGAAAATAATCGTAGATGGTCTGTGCCAGCTGCCTGCCCACACCAGGTGTGTTTTCCAGCTGGTCGGGGGTGGCGTCCTTCACCGCGCCCACGCTCTTGAACTGCGTCAGCAGGGCTTTGGCTGTTTTAGGGCCTACGCCCGGCACCTCGGTCAGGGTGGAGGAGTAGCTTTTTTGCTTCATCTGCTGCTTGCGGTAGGCGTTGGCAAAGCGGTGGGTCTCGTCCTGAATGGCAGTAATGAAGGTAAAGGTACCGCGGTTCATGTTGATGGCAATTTCCCGCCCGTCGCTGTCCACGATGGCGCGGGTGCGGTGGTGGTCATCCTTTACCATGCCGTACAGCGGCACATCTGCCAGCGCTGTACCGGCAAGCGCCTCCTTTGCGGCGCTCACCTGTCCCCTGCCGCCGTCCATCAGCAAAAGATCCGGCTTCTGCCCGAACCAGTTGCCGCTTGGCTGGCCGTTTTCTGCCTGTGCAGCGTATTTTTCGTACTCTGCCGCCCGGCGGGAGACGGTCTCCGCCAGCGAGGCATAGTCGTCCGTGCCCGCCACGGTTTTCATCTTGAACTTACGGTAGCCCGCCTTAAAGGGCTTGCCGTCCTTGAAGGTGACCATGCCGCAGACGCTGCTGCCATCGCCCCAGTTGGAGATATCGTAGCTTTCAATGGCGCGGGGCGACTTTGAAAGCCCCAGCACCTGCGCCAGCTCGTCCAGCAGCTTTTCCTCCCGAGCGTAGCGGCCGCTCTCCCGCGCCAGACGCTCCACCGCGTTGGTGTGCGCCATCTCCACCAGATGCGCTTTATCGCCCCGCTGGGGCACATACAGCTGCACCTCGCTGCCCCGCTTCTGGTTCAGCGCCTGCTGCAAGGCGTCCATGTCCGGCGGCAGTGCGTCCACCGCGATGATCTTGGGAATTTGTTCATCGTCCAGATAGTACCGGGGCAGAAATTCCTCCCGTACCGCGTCGATATCCGAGGTATCGTGGAACAAAAACTCCCGCTTGTCGGTCAGCCGTCCCTCCCGGAAGCGCAGCACCGCCGCGCACACGCTGTCCGGCGTACCGGCCAGCGCCACCACGTCCATCTCCACGTCCGGGTCTACCACCACCTTCTGCCCTGCCGTCAGCTTGGTGATGGCGTTGATCTGATCCCGCAGAAGAGCGGCGGTCTCAAATTCCAGCCGGTCGGAGGCCTCCTGCATCCGCTCGTTGAGGGTTTTCAGGATATCCTTTTTGCCGTAGCGGATGAGGTGCACCGCGTTTTTGACCGCCTGATTGTAGGTCTCGCAGCTGATCTTGCCGCTGCACACCGCCATGCACTTGCCGATGTGGGCGTTCAGGCAGGGGCGTCCCTTGCCGATCTCCTGCGGGAAGCGCTTGGAGCAGCGCGGCAGCAAAAAGGCATCCATGGCCGTTTCTGCCATCTGCCGCGCCGCAAAGCTGGAGGTGTAAGGGCCGATATACTCTGCCCCGTCCTCCTCCTTTTGCAGGGTGAAGGAAAGGCGCGGCCAGTCCTCCCGGGTGACGCGGATATAGCTATAACCCTTGTCATCCTTGAGCAGAATGTTGTACTTGGGGGTATGCGCCTTGATCTGGCTGGCTTCCAGCACCAGCGCCTCAAACTCGCTCTGACAGACGATAACGTCAAAGGCGTAGGCGTGGGCGATCATCTGGCTGACCTTGTTATCGTGGGGCACGCCCTCGCGGAAATACTGGCTTACCCGGATGCGCAGGCGCTTGGCCTTGCCGATATAGATGATGGTGTCGCTTTTGTCCCGGATGATATACACCCCGGGCAGCAGCGGCAGCATACAGGCTTTTTGATAGAGCTCGACCTTGGTCATGCAGCACTTTCCTCCGTGTCTGTGGGACGGGGCTTCCGGCAATGGAAAGCCCTTTGCTCCCAGTAAAAAACTTATCAAAAAAGCGGCAGGGAGCCCCCGCCGCTTTCTGTTGCTTGTGATACAGACTTACTCTGCAAAGCCGGACTCCACCAGCTTGATCAGGCCGTCCACGGCAGCCTGCTCATCAGCGCCGTCAGCGATGATGCGGATGGTGGTGCCGCCAACGATACCCAGAGACAGAACGCCCAGCAGGCTCTTTGCGTTCACGCGGCGTTCTTCCTTTTCGACCCAGATGGAAGACTTGAACTCGTTTGCCTTCTGGATAAAGAAGGTAGCCGGACGAGCGTGCAGACCAACCTGATTTTCAACGGTAACTTCTTTTACGTACATAGTAAAGCGCTCCTATCTAATATCGTTTTGGTGTACAAAAGCATAGTGTGCCTGTTGTGTTACACTCATTTTAGCGCAAGTCGAAACGGTTGTACAGTCCCCTTTTGCATTTTTGGCGCTTTTCCCAATGAAACAGGGAGCATTTTTCAGGTTTTGTACAAAGACAATAAAATTATGCCCCGAAGGTTAGAGGGGTAATACAAAAGTTTTCAACAACTTTTAGACCGCCGGGGAGTTTTGCCCTGAATTTTGTGTATTTTCACCGACATTTCCGGTGCCGGCTCACTCCTGCACAGGGCCTGCGTAGCGCATCTGCACCAGTGCGCATTTACGCGTCACGGTGGGGTATTGCTGCGGGTCAAATTCCAGACTGGTGCTGCCGTCCAGCTGCCAGCCCATGCGGGTATACAGCGCAATGGCGCGGGTGTTGGTGTTCAGCACACTCAGCACCGGGTGTGCGTGCTCCGGCAGCTTTTTGCGGGCAAAATCCAGCAGCTTTGCGCCGATGCCGTTGCCCCGGGCTTTTTCCGTGACGAACAAATGCTCGATATGCCCCGCCTTATGGCTGACGCACACCATGCCGTCCGGCACGTCCTTGGTGGTGTGCAGGTAGCATACCCAGCCCGCCGCCTTTTCCTGCTGCAACTGCAGCAAAAACTGCGGCTCGGTCAGAGTGCGGCAGTATTCCGGCGTCCAGTTGTCGGCGCAGACAGCCTGCCGACCCTCGGCAAACAGCTTTGCGGCGGCAGCAAACTGCTCGGCAGTCTTTACCAGCCGGACATTCTCGCCCCGCTTCCACTTTGGCACTTCGGCAATGGGGTGGCTCGTACACCACTGCTCGTACAGCTCCGGGCGGCGCAGACGGGTGCGGGTGCGGCTCTGCTCGCCGCGCCACGCGTCAATTTTTGCATGGTCGCCGCCCAGCAGCACCTCGGGCACAGCACGACCCTCCCACACCTCGGGGCGGGTGTATTGGGGGTATTCCAGCAGGCCGTCCCAGTAGCTTTCCTCCTCGTAGCCCTTCTGCTCGGCCAGTACGCCGGGCTTCAGGCGCAGCACGCTGTCTGCCACAACAAGGCTGGCCAGCTCGCCGCCGGTCAGAATATAATCACCAATGGAGATCTCCTCGTCCGCAAAAGCTTCGATGACACGCTCGTCAATGCCCTCGTAGTGGCCGCAGACCAGCGTCAGGTTGTCATATTCAGCCAAGCGCTTTGCGTGCTCCTCGGTGTAGCGCTGGCCGCCCGCCGTCAGAAACACGATATGCGGGGCAGGGCGTCCCTGTTCGGCCACCTCGCGCTGCACTGCCCGCAGGCAGTCCGCGATGGGCTGGGCGTACAGCACCATGCCGCAGCCGCCGCCGTAGGGGTAGTCGTCGGTCTGCTTCTGCTTGTTCAGGGTATAGTCCCGGATCTGGTGGCAGTGGGTCTCAATATAGCCCCGCTTTGCTGCCCGGCCGATGATGCTGGCATCCAGCACCTGCTGGCACATCTCCGGGAACAGAGTCACGATGTCCACACGCATTCCCATGGCTTACTCCTCCTCCCGCTCGCTGTCAAAATCGTCATCCAGCAGACCGGGGATGGGGGTGACAAGGATATACCCCTCCGGCGGGTTGCGCTCTTTCAAAAAAGCGTCCACCCCAGGGAACATATATTCCTTGCCGCCGGGTGCCTTGACGGTGTAGATATCCTGCGCACCCGGGTGGTCCACGCTGGTCACCACGCCGTACACCTTGCCAGTGTCGGCGTCCCGCACTTCACACCCGATAAGGTCCGCCACATACCACCGGCCTGCTGGCAGGGTGGCATCGTTGCGATCAAAGTAGAACACCTGCCCGCGCAGCGCCCGGGCGGCGTCCATATCGCTGACCCCCTCCAGCTGGAGCAGCGCCATCTGCCCCTGCGGACGGATGGAAAGGATCTTATACGCCTTGCCGCCCTGCGCCGAAGGGTACAGGCGGCCTACTTTTTTCAAAAAATCCACCCCGTCGCACCAAAGCTCCAGCTTCATTTCCCCGCGCACACCGTGGGTGGTAACAACTTTTCCGGCTTCCAGATATTGCTGCATCGTTTTCTCCTGTAAGAACCCTCTCAGTCAATGCCTGCGGCATTGCCAGCTCCCCCGAGGGGGGAGCTTTTTGACGAAGAGGTGGTGTATTGCTTGTTTGTTCAGAATGCTCCTGTGTACAGTCTGCTCCAAGCTCCCCCTTTCGGGGGAGCTGGCGCGAAGCGCCTGAGAGGGTTTTCTATAACCAAAAAGGCCCCTTGCCGCAAGGGCAAAGGGCCAGTAGGGTGCTCAGTCGATCTCAACAAGGACCTTTTCATCGACCCGCACAGCAGCCGCGCGCATCACCACACGAATGGCTTTTGCGATCCGGCCCTGCTTGCCGATGACACGGCCCATATCTCCCTCTGCCACGCTCAGGTGGTAGACGATGGTACCGTCCTCGCGGGGCTCGTCCACCGTAACCTTGACGGCGTCCTTGTCCTCCACGAGACCGCGGGCAACTGCCAGCAACAGCTCCTGCATGAGTCAGCCCTCCCTACTTACAGAACGTTAGACTTCTTCAGCAGGACACGAACGGTATCAGTGGGCTGAGCGCCGTTAGCGATCCACTGCTTTGCCTTCTCGGCATCGATCTTCACCTCAGAGGGCTCCTTGTTGGGATCGTAAGTGCCGATCTCCTCGATGAAGCGGCCATCGCGGGGGAAGCGGCTGTCAGCAACGACAACACGGTAGAAGGGGGCCTTCTTGGCGCCAACGCGGCGCAGACGAATCTTAACTGCCATAATAGATATCCTCCAAAAATTGTTGTTTTTGATATATGTTACAAACCCCGCCGGGGTTGTATACCGTTGTTATTTCAGTCCGCGGAAGGCGTTGGGGTTGCCCATCATGCCGCCCAGACGGCGGGCAAAGCCCTTAGGGCTCTTCTTGAACTGTTTCATCATCTTCTGCATCATCTCGTACTGCTTGAGCAGCTTGTTCACGTCCTCCACGCGGGTACCGCTGCCTGCGGCAATGCGGCGCTTGCGCTTGGGGTTGATGATGGAGGGCTTTTCCCGCTCCTCTTTGGTCATGGAATAGATCATGGCCTCGATGCGGTCAAAGGCTTTTTCGTCGATCTGGCTGGCATCGATACCGGATGCGCCGGGCAACATACTGAGCATCGCGCCTGCGCCGCCCATCTTGCGGATCTGGGCGAACTGCTCCAGCATATCGTTCATATCGAACTTGTTTTCCATCAACCGCTTGGCGGTCTCCTCGGCGGCCTTTTCGTCAGCGGCATCCTGTGCGCGCTCGATCAGGCTGAGCACATCGCCCATGCCAAGGATGCGGCTTGCCATGCGGTCCGGGTGGAACACATCCAGATCATCCAGCTTTTCGCCGGTGCCCTGAAACTTGATGGGCTTGCCGGTAACGGCCAGCACGGAAAGCGCTGCACCGCCGCGGGTATCGCCATCGGTCTTGGTGAGGATGATGCCATCCACGCCCACCGTCTCGTTGAAGGTCTTGGCCACATTGACGGCATCCTGACCGGCCATGGCGTCCACCACCAGCAGGGTCTCATCCACGGGAACGGCAGCCTTGATGTCCACCAGCTCCTGCATCAGCACTTCATCGATCTGCAAGCGGCCTGCCGTATCCAGAATAACGATGTCGTTGCCGTAGTCCTTGGCGTGTGCCAGTGCCTTACGGGCGATCTCCGGCGGCTTTGCGCCGGGCAGGGTGAACACCGGTGCACCGGCCTGCTTGCCCACCACCTGCAGCTGGTCGATAGCCGCAGGGCGGTAGATATCGCAGGCTACCAGCATGGGGCGGCGGCCCTGCTTGATATAAAACTTGGCAAGCTTTGCCGCATGGGTGGTTTTACCATTGCCCTGCAGGCCGCAGAGCATGATGACCGTCTGGCCCTTGTTCTTGATGTTCAGGCGGGCGGCTTCGCTGCCGCCCATGAGGGCTACCAGCTCCTCATTGACGATCTTGACCACCTGCTGGGCGGGGGTCAGGCTTTCCATGACCTCCTGACCCATGGCGCGCTCGGACACCTTTGCGCAGAAGTCCTTGGCAACCTTGTAGTTGACATCGGCTTCCAGCAAAGCCATCCGCACCTCGCGCATGGCGGCTTTGATATCTGCCTCGGTCAGCTTGCCGTGACCGCGCAGCTTTTTGAATACACCGGCAAGGCGGTCGGTCAGGGATTCAAATGCCATTGTGCGGTGCTCCTTTCAAAATTCGATCAGCTTTCGTTTGCTTCATCCATCGAGCGGATGATCTCCAGCATTTTTGTCAGCGTTTCCACATATTCCGTGGTGGTGATATTAGCGCGGGGGCCGGTACACTCGAAACGGGTGTCGATGACCAGCTGTTCCAGCTGTTCCAGCTTCTGCTGCACCCGCCGATAGCGGGCTGCAAAGCCTACCTTTTCTTCCAGTTCCTTCAGGGTGGTCTCGCCGTGCTTGATGGCGTCCCGTGCGCCCTGCCGGGTGATGCCGAAGTTTTCGCCGATCTCGCTCAGCGAAAGATCATCGTTATAATACTGGCGCAGCATCTCGCGCTGCTTCTGGGTAAGCACCTCGCCATAAAAATCCAGCAGATACCCCATTTCCAGATCTTTTGCCATTGCTGTTGACCCCCGGTGCTCTGCTGTCTGTGCTTGCTGTGTTGTAAAGTTTTTTTGCTTTACGGATGGAGTATACCAGAACCCCTGCCCCTTGTCAAGGGGATTTTGGAGTTTTTTCTGAAATATCTGCCCAAAATTCGCTGTTTTTGCCAAAAGGCATCTTGACGCAGCCGGGGGCTTTGCGTTAGGATAATAGTGTTGTATCCCAAGAGAAAGGAGTGCCCTTGTGCCGATCTACTCTAATTTTTACCAGACCCTTACCACTGCCTGCCCCATTGTGGAGCTGCGGGGCTATGCCGCCGCCTGCGGGCTGAAGGGGCATCTGTACGCGTATCTGGATTTTAACGGCCCCACCGGCACCGCCCGGGACGGCCTTGCCGAGGGGATGCTGGCCCTTGCCATTGAAAAAAAGCAGCTTGCCCCGGGGCAGCCCATTATTGAAGCAGCCTCCGGCCCCTTTGCCACCGCCCTTACGCTGGCCAGCCTGACCGCCGGGCACCCCATCGTGCTGGTGATGCCGGAGGACGCCCCTGCCCTGCGGCAGGAGTATCTGCTGCGGCTGGGTGCACAGATCCGGCACAGCCCCGCCCGCAGCGGTCTGGCCGGGGCACGGGCACTGGCGGCGCAGACCGCCGCCGCGAACGGCTGGTACTATATGAACTGGCTGGCCAACGACGACAACCCGGAATATCACCGCCGGGTCACCGGCCCCGCCATCGTGCAAAGCATTGCCCGGCAGAACCAGAGCCTTGTGGACGCCATTACCATCGGGGTGGGCAGCGCCGGCACGGTGACCGGCGTGGGCGAGACCATCAAGGCATGGACGAACGATGTGCGCATCGTGGCGGTGGAGCCGTATGAAAATCAGGTGCTGGGCGGCGGGCTTACCGGCCCCCACGGCATCCCGGATATCGGCTACGGCATCGTGCCGGAAAACTATAACAGCTATGTGGTGGATAACGTTTCCGCCGTGGCCAGCCGGGACGCCCAGCGTGCCGCCCAGCAGGTGCTGCGCACCGATGCGATTCCCGCTTCGGTCAGCGCCGGTGCTGCCCTGCACGCCGCCGCCCAGCTGCTGGCTAACTGCAACAGCCGCGCGGCGCTGGCCATTTTCAGCGGACGCGCCAGCATCGTGTAAGCGGCTGCTTCTATCAATAGGAAAGAGGACGTTTTTCATGACCAAGGACATGACCAGCGGTGCTATTACGCCGCTGCTGATCAAATTTACCATTCCGCTGGTGCTGGGCAACCTGTTCCAGCTTACCTACAACGCCGCCGACAGTATCATCGTGGGCAAGTTTGTGGGCGAGGATGCACTGGCTGCCGTGGGCACCTCGAACCCCCTGATGACCCTTGCCATCCTGTTCATCAACGGGATGTGTCTGGGCGCGGGCATTCTGGTCAGCACCGCCTTTGGCGCTGGGGACACCGAGCTGGTGGAGCGGCAGGTATCCACCACCGCCATTGCGGGCACGGTGTTCTCTTTGACCTTCTCTGCCCTGTGCGTGCTTCTGGCAGACCCGCTGCTGCGGCTGCTGCAGGTGCCCGCGGCTATTCTGCCCATTGCGGTGAACTACCTGCGCATCGTGTTTGCGGGGCTGATTTTCACTTTCTTCTATAATTTTCTTGCCGCCACCATGCGTGCGCTGGGCGACAGCAAGAGCGCACTGTATTTTTTGATGATCAGCGCGGTGCTGAACATTGGCGGCGACCTGTTTTTTGTGGAGGCGCTGGGCTGGGGCAGCGAGGGCTGCGCTCTTTCCACCGTGCTCAGCGAGGCCGCCTGCTGCCTGTTGTGCGTGGTGTACATCCGTTACAAAGTGCCAGTCCTGCAGCTGGGCAGGCGGTGGCTGGTGTATGACGGCAAGCTGCTGCGCAAGACCGTGAGCTACGGCTGGGCCAGCGCCATGCAGCAGGCCACGGTGCAGCTGGGCAAAATTGCGGTGCAGGCTATCGTAAACACCATGGGCGTCAACGCCATGGCGGCTTTTACCGCTGCCTCCCGCATCGATGACTTCGCCTACACCCCGCAGCAGAACATCGGCCACGCCATGACCACCCTGATGGCGCAGAACCGGGGCGCGGGCAAGACCGACCGGGTACGGCAGGGCTACCACTGCGGTATGCGCATCGAATTCGTCTATGCGCTGCTGCTTACCGGTGTCTGCCTGCTGTTTGCCGAGCCCATCATCCGGTTGTTTGCCGCCGACCCTGCTGTGGTGGACCTTGGCGTGCGGTTTTTGCGCACCATCTCGCTGTTTTATCTGATGCCCGCCGCCACCAACGGCATTCAGGGCTTTTTCCGGGGCATGGGCGATTTGAAGGTCACCCTGAACAGCAGTATGCTGAACATGGGCGGTCGTGTGGCCGCCGCCGCCCTGTTTGTGCTGGTGCTGAAGATGGACATTGAAGCCCTGCCCTTCAGCTACGCCGTAGGCTGGCTGCTGATGCTGCTGTACGAGCTGCCCATGCTGGTGCGTTTTCTGCGCAGCAGCGAGATGTAAGATAAAAAAAAACAATGCCGGAGCATCAACGCTCCGGCATTGTTTTTTTTAGATATGTTTTACTTGGTGCCGTAGATACGGTCGCCTGCATCGCCCAGACCGGGCACGATGTAGCCATTCTCGTTCAGACGGTCGTCCTGTGCGCCCAGATAGATGTCCACATCGGGGTGTGCCTCGTGCAGAGCCTTGATGCCCTCCGGTGCGCCCAGCAGACCGATGAACTTGATGCGCTTTGCGCCGTGCTTCTTGATCTGGGTGATGGCGTCGATGGCGCTGCCGCCGGTAGCCAGCATGGGATCCAGCACCAGAACGTCACGCTCGGCGATATCCTGCGGCAGCTTGCAGAAGTACTCCACGGGCTGCAGGGTCTTTTCGTCACGGTACAGGCCGATAAAGCCAACCTTGGCAGCGGGCAGCAGGGTCAGCATACCGTCCAGCATACCCATGCCTGCGCGCAGGATGGGCACCAGAGCCAGCTTGCGGCCTGCCAGCACCTTGGTCTTTGCCATGGTAATGGGGGTCTCGATCTCCACCTCTTCCAGCGGCAGATCGCGGGTAGCCTCGTAGCACAGCAGCGTTGCGATCTCGCCAACGAGGTCACGGAACTCCTTGGTGCCGGTCTGTTTGTTGCGCAGCAGGCTGATCTTGTGCTGCAGCAGCGGATGTTCAACGATCATCGGGGTCATAAAAACACGCTCCTTAATTTATATAGAACATTCTATCGGGTACTGATCTGTGGCCTTGCCCGCCCGGTGGGCGCACAAAGGGATTTTTTCACAGAGAAGCTTGCACAGCAGGCTTCTCTGTGAAATTACAAAAATTTCAATCAGCGGTTTTCCAGTGCGGTCAGCTTGTCGATGCGGCGCTGATGACGGCCGCCCTCAAACTCAGTGTTCAGGAAGATATCCACCAGCTGGCAGGCAAGGCCTGCGCCCACTACGCGGCCGCCCATGCACAGGGCGTTGGCGTCGTTGTGGCGGCGGGTATACTCGCAGCTGAAGCTGTCGGAGCAGCAGCAGGCGCGGATGCCCTTGATCTTGTTGGCTGCCATGCTAATGCCCACACCGGTGCCGCAGAACAGCAGTGCCTTCTCGCACTGGCCGCTCACCACTGCGTCACAGGCGGGCACAGCCATATCGGGGTAGTCCACGCTGTCGGTGCTGTGGGTGCCAAAGTCGATATACTCCAGACCAAGCTCCTCCAGATGTGCCTTGACAGCCTCTTTCAGTTCAAATCCGCCGTGGTCGGCGGCAAGTGCGATGGGTTTTGCCATGGAAAAACGTCCTTTCCCTGTGAGTGGTCACAGTTCCGTTTTTATTGTTTGTTTGCTGCGGCTTCGGCAGCCAGACGCTCCGCCCGCTCCCGCTCCGCCTGACTGAGACGGTGGTAGTCCGGCAGCAGCGCCTCCGGCAGCACAGCCTGCCCGGCTGCGGCCATCTGCTTTGCCACAAGTGCTACGGCAGCGGCACGGCCGCCCCGCAGCGCCGGGGGTGTTTGCAGCACGCCCGGCACATTGCTGTATTTATTATAGCACAGACCCGCGCCATCACCAACAAAAAACAGAGGCTTTTTGCAATTTTCTACAAAATCAGCCAGATCTGTCACCGCCCGGGCGTCATCGTCCAGCAGACGGGTGTGGGTGGCAAGGTCAAATGCTGCACTGTATACCTGTGCGCGGCGGGCGTCCAGTGCGCAGAGCACGGTACCCTCGCCGGTGTGGGCAGCGGCCAGCGCTTCCAAGGTAGACACCGGGGCACACAGCGTCTCACGCGGGAAGGCCAGACCCTTGACGGCAGCCAACCCGATGCGCAGGCCGGTAAAGCTGCCCGGGCCTGCGTTGACGGCGTACAGGTCGATGTCCGCGCAGGTCAGCCCGCACAGCTTTAAGCAGGTGTCGATCATGGGCATCAGCGTTTCGCTGTGGGTCATGCCGCCGTCCAGATACACCTCGTACAACAGGCGGTCGTCCTGCAGCAGAGCCACACCGGCGGTTTTGCCCGCCGTATCCACGGCCAGAATATTCATACCGTCACCCCCTCAATAGTGATCTTGCGGGTGGTATCGTCCAGACGTTCGATGTTCACCCGGATGGGGTTTTCCAGCGCCAGCAGGTCGGCAAAGTTCTCGCTCCACTCTGCCGCCACCACAGCGCCCTGATCCAGATAATCGTAGAAGCCTGCCGCGCACAGATCATTCTCGGTAGAAATGCGGTACAGGTCAAAGTGTGCCAGCGGGCGCGGGCCCCGGTAGTAGTTCACGATGGCAAAGGTGGGGCTGGACACCGGGTCGGTGCAGCCCAGACCCTCGGCAAGACCCTCGGTAAAGGCGGTCTTGCCCGCGCCCAGACCGCCGGTAAAGGCGATCAGCGCCCCGGGGGCCAGCACAGCGGCCATCCGCTTGCCCAGCGCCACCGTCTCGGCGCGGGAATGGGTGATATATTCTGACATGAAGGTTACCTCATCGTTTCAAAAAAGGGATGGCAGACACTCTGCCATCCCTAAGTATAATATAAAACGCACAAAAGTGCAATGGTCAGGCGGCGGCAGGGGTCTGCTGCTCTGCAGCGCTGTTCGTTGCCGTGCCGGGCGCGGTAAGCCGAGCGGTGCCGTCGCCCTGAATGATGGGATAGGACGCCGCCGCGTGGGGACGCCGTCCGGTGTTCTGGTTGAGATACCACACGATGTCGTTTTCGCCGTAGACCTCAAGGCCGTAATCAATGGCCTGCTGCAACGTCTCGCCCTCGATCAGGCGGTTCACGGTCGCCCACAGCATACTGCGAGAGTACACGCTGTACACGTTGTTCACAAAGCCCGCCACGGCCTTTGCCCCGCCGGAGAGCAGCCCGTCCGAAAGGGCGGTGTCTACATGGCCGCTGCGTCCGTAGAACTCGCAGGTCTCCGAAAGCACGATGGTGCCGTTCAGCTTACCGCCCCGGTAGGCATTGCCGAAAAAGTCCCCGGTGACGGCGTAGCAGCCGTTCACCTTGATGACCCGGTGGCTGAGCAGCTCCAAGCCGTAGCGCAGGTCGTTCCAGAAATCAGATTTTTCCAGCAGCAGGATGATGGGCGCGGTGGCCTGTTTTTTCCACAGCCAGCCGTACTCATAGGTATAGTACGCGCCGTGGGCGCTGAGGACGGCAAGGTCGTAGTCTGCCATCCGCTTCAGGTCGGAGACGGTCACCATCATGTCCAAATGGGTGTCCAGCCCGTAGCCGTTCCAGTAGTCCTTCATATAAGAATAGTAGGGGTAGCGGTTACTGTTGACGCCATTATCAAAGGCATAGTAGATGACCGCATTGCCCACCGTGCCGTTCTCGGCAGCGAGCAGGGCGGGCGCATCCTCCATCTCCGGCCCGGGCAGGGCGGCGTCCGCCTCGCTCTCGGTATCGGTGAGCAGAATACCGCCCAGTGCGCCGCAGCTGTAAGTAAAGCTTACCATACCGTTTTTCGCATCCACATAGATGCTGTCTTTTTTCACAAGCCCCTGCGCCGCCAGTTCGTCCAGCTGCGCCAGCGCAGCCACCTGACGCTCTTCCTCCGACATTCCGGCGTAGGCGGCGCTGTCTGTCAGGGCGGTGACGGCGGCATCTGTCTGCTGCATCTCCTTTACCTCGGAAGCGGTCAGGGTCTGGGGGGTGCCGGTGGTTTCCTCCGGCGCGGCAGCCACTGCCGGGCACACTGCCGTAAAGGCCAGCGCAATGGCACACACCGCGCTGAGCAGACGGCGATAAAACGTATGTTCCATTTCTTCTTTTCCGTTCCTCTCCCCCGGCACACCGCCGGGGCTGTTGTGCGCAAGGCTGCGTCCACAGGTTCATTGTAGGCTGCTGCCGGAGCTTTGTCAAGCATCCCGGCAATGTTTTACCATTCCGTCACACCCGGCGCATTGCATTGGCGCAAAGGTTTGTGTATAATAGCAGTATGCTGGGTTTTTATCGCCTGTACGCAGGCACGTCCCGGCAGACTGTTCTGACGAAAGGCGGTGCTTTCTTTGGATAGCATTCGACAATATTTTAAGCGCACCGATAAGATGTATCTGCTGCTGTGCATTTTCAGCAGCGTGATGGCGGTGCTGGCACTGTCCTCCTGGGCAGCCAAGCAGGGCAACGGCTTTGCCACCGATGAGGTGACCGGTGCCATCATCGGCATTGGCGACTACCGCCGCGCACTGGTGCAGGCGGGCGCTGCCGCCATTGGCATCGTGATTGCGCTGCTGCTCTCCTGCGTGGACTACCGCAGCCTTGTAAAGGTGTGGCCGGTGCACGTTGTGCTGACGTGGGGTCTGGTGCTGCCCACGCTGGTCATCCGCAACGTGTCCATCGGCCCGCTGACCATCGGCTACAACGCCGGCGATACCGACAACTACTCCTGGTATAAACTGGGCGGCTTTACCTTTCAGCCCACAGAGCTGGCAAAGATCAGCTTTATCCTGACCTTTGCCATGCACCTGAACAACGTGCGCAGCCGTATCAATGAACCAAAGGAGCTGGCAAAGCTGCTGCTGCATCTGCTGGTGCCCATTGCCATCATCCATGTGCAGGGCGATGACGGCACGGCCATCATCTACGGCATCATCGGCTGCTGCATGATGTTTGCGGCGGGGCTGAGCTGGAAGTATATCTTTGCAGCCTTTGCGGCGGCGGGTGCTGCCGTGGCGGTGGCCTTTGCCTTTTTCAGCGATAAGATCGGCAAGGGGTACCAGTGGTACCGCATTCTGGCGGTGCTGGACCCGGAAAACACCACCGGTTGGGCCCCCAGCGAGACGGTATGGAAGAACATCATCTACCAGCAGCAGCGCGGCGAGATCGCGCTGGGCTCCGGCGGCATCTTCGGCAACGGCTTATTCGGAGGCAGGTATTACAGCGTGCCCAACGCCCACAACGACTTCATCCTCAGCTGGATCGGCAACGTGGCGGGCTTCGTGGGCTGCTGCGTAGTGCTGGGCGTTCTGCTGGCGCTGGTGATCAAGACCTTTTCCACCGGTGCCCGCAGCGAGGATCTGCTGGGCAGCTACATCTGCGCCGGTATCGGAGGTGCCCTGATGGCACAGATCGCGGTGAACGTGGGCATGAATCTGCGGGTGCTGCCGGTCATCGGCGTCACCCTGCCCTTCTACTCCGCCGGTGGCAGCTCGGTGCTTATGCTGTATATCTGTGTCGGTTTAGTACTATCTGTATACTCTCACAACACCAAAAGCCTGTTCAGTTAAAGAATGTTCTATAAGTAAGGACGTGCAGCCCGCGGGCTGCACGTCCTTGCTTTTTAGGTAATTTTAAAACAAAGATTCCTTAAGTGATGCCCAGAGCAAAGCGGAGGGAATTCAAGAACGTCCCATCTTTTCCAGTTCCACCACCGGCCAGCCAAGGGCGCGGATGGCGCTTTCGTCGTGGGTAGCCAGCAGCACCGGCTTGCCCGCGCAGCGCTGCCGCAGCAGCGCCGCCGCCCGCTGCAAGGTGTCCGGGTCCATGCCGGTAAAGGGCTCGTCCAATAGCAGGGTGTCGCTGGAAGCCCACAGCGCCCGCAGCAGCGCCACCCGCCGCTTTTGCCCGCCGGAAAGCCTGCGGGCAGGCAGCTGCAAGGCGGCGGTATTCATTCCAAGCTGTTGAAAACCGCTTGTAATTTGCTCTTTGTACTGGTTTTCCGCCCCCGGCAGCACCAAAGTGACGTTCTGCACCGCGTTCAGCTGAGGGCAAAGGCGGTCCTCCTGAAAGACTGCCGCCACCCGGCCCACACCCTCCACGCTGCCGGCGGTGGGACGTTCCAGCCCCATCAGGATGCGCAGTAGGGTGGTCTTGCCCCAGCCGCTGGGTGCCCACAGCACCGCGGGAGCGTCCACCTCCATGCACAGGTCAGTAAAGAGCGGTACCGCGCCGAACTGCTTTGTCAGGTGTTGGATCTTCAGCATTTTGCCCCCTCCTCTCCCAGCACTGCGCCCACGGCCTTATCCAGTGCAAACAGGAACAGCTTTTCAAAGCCTGCGCTCAGCAGAATGATGACAAAGGTCCACGCAAACAGTTCCCCGGTGGAAAGGGTGATCTTGGCACGGTACAGCGCATCGCCGATGCTGCCGTTGGGCAAGCCGATGACCTCGGCCGCCACGCCGCTTTTCCAGCAGATGCCCAGCGCCACGCTGCACCCCTGCCGGAAGGCCGGCAGCACCGCAGGCAGCCAGATTGCCCGCAGGCGGCGGCCTGCAGGCAGACGGAACACCGCTGCCATTTCCAGCAGCTGCACGTCTGCCCCGGCAATGCCAGTGCGCACCGCGCCGTACAGCACCGGCAGCACCATCAGAAAGCTGATAAGCACCGAAAGGGCACTGCCCCGCACCCAGACCAGCGCCAGAATGATAAAGCTTGCCACCGGCGTAGCCTTGACCAGCTGCATCACCGGAGCCAGCAGCGCATCGGCGGCGCTCCACCGGGCGGCGCATACCGCCAGCACCACGCTGACCACTGCGCCCAGCACAAAGCCCAGCAAAATGCGCCCGGAGCTGAAGCACACCCGCTGCCAGAAATCTGCCCTTGGCAACAGCTGTACCAAGGTGCGCAGCGCCTGCACCGGCGATACCAAAAACATCTCCTGCCCGATGGCCATGGCTGCGGTCTGCCAGACCGCCAGCCAGAACGCCACCGCCAGCAGACGGCGAAAAAATTGCTTGTTCTGCTTCATAAACTGCTCTCTTCCCCTGCCTATTATAAGGTATAGTATACCATACCGCCCCGCAAAGGGGAATGACCTGTGCACCATCTGCGGCGGGTCGGCTCACGCTGTATATACTTTTATTCAATCATCGTATGCTTGACATGAATTTACATCCAGTGTAAACTGGATACAATATGCGGTGCAACTTTGGCACCGGCGCAGGAAAGAGGGGACAGTATTGACGCAAGCGCTCAAGGGCCGCTATCTTCATGCTGGCCTGCTTCAACACCTGTGTGGGGCTGATCGCTTGTGTGGGGGAGTATTTCCACACCCTGCTTTCCCGCATCCCCTACCCTACTCTTGCCGCCTTTTTTGCCGCTGCCAGTATGCTGATCGCAAATCTGGGGCTGGCAGATATCCTACGGTTATCCGTCCCGATGCTCAACGCCCTGTACCCGGTAGCCATTGTGCTGATTACGCTTTCCTTCGTGCCCGGGTTGGAACAGCGCCGCCGGGTCTATCCGCTGTGCATCGGCTGCACTGCCGTGCAGAGCATTGCCGCCGCGCTGCCGCTTGGCACACTTTCTGCCCTTGCCAACGCCCTGCCTCTGGCGGCACTGGGCTTTGGCTGGGTGCTCCCGGCTGCTGCCGGACTGCTGGCAGGCATCTTTTTAAGCTGCACTGAAGAATAAAGGAGATTTTACTATGATCCAGCCCATCATGCACGACCCGCTGTTTCTGGCGCAGAAGTCCGCCCCTGCCACCCCGGAGGATGCCCCTGTCGCGCGGGACTTACTGGAGACCCTGACCGCCCACGCCGATGGCTGTGTAGGCATGGCTGCCAACATGATCGGCGTGCTCAAGCGCATCATTGCAGTGGAGGCCGAGGACGGGTATCTGGTGCTGTTCAACCCGGTCATCCTGAAAAAATCCGGCCAGTACGAAGCCGAGGAGGGCTGTCTTTCGCTGGAAGGCGTGCGGAAAACAAAGCGCTACCAAAGCATCAAGGTGCAGTACCAGACCATGGACGGCAAACCGCGCATCAAGACCTTTACCGGCTGGACGGCACAGATCATCCAACACGAGATCGACCATTGCGATGGGATCTTGATTTAAGTTTTTTACCACGCACAAAGCCCCCGAGGGTGTGACCCCCGGGGGCTTTGCTATGCTGTAACAGAGAAATAAAAGTGTTATTATTCAGTCGTATAAAACCTCTTGCGGTGCCCTGCATCCGCTTCGACCCTTGAGCGGGTCTCGCGTCTTGCAGACCGCTGCGCCAAAAATTGCTCCCTGTTTCCGCCGCAGGCGGCGGTCGCAATTTTAGCCCTTGACACCACCAAGCGCAACGCCGCGGACGATAAACTTGGACAGCAGCAGGTAGACGACGATGACCGGCAGAATGGCGATGGCCACCATCATGTACACCTTGCCCATATCGAACTTCAGGAAGTCCGCGCTGCGCAGCTGAGCGATCAGGATCGGCAGGGTCTTTTTGTCGGCGGTGTCCAGCACCAGAGCCGGAATGAAGTAGTTGTTCCAGCTGGCCACGAAGGAGAAGATTGCCTGCACAGCCAGAGCCGGCTTCATGATGGGCAGCACGATCTTATTAAAGGTATAGAACTCGCCTGCGCCGTCAATGCGGGCGGCCTCCACGATCTCCATGGGAAGGGAGGCGTCCAGATACTGCTTCATGAAGAAGAACACGGTAGGTGCTGCAATGCTGGGAACGATCAGGGGGATGAAGCTGTTTTTCAGGCCCATCTTGGAGATCAACTGCAGAAAGCCCAGTGCGGACACCTGTGTGGGCATGGTCATGATGAGCAGGATCAGGGCAAAGGCAGCCTTTTTGAATTTGAAGTTATAGGCGTAGATGCCGTAGGCCGTCAGAGCCGAGAAGTAAACGCTGAGCGCTGCCGAGCAGGCAGACACCAGCAGGCTGTTGCGGATGCCGCTCACCACAGGGATGTTGGCGTCCGTAAGCACATTGCGGAAGTTTGTGATGATGGACTTGCCCGGCATCAGCGAGAAGCCCTTCTGGATCTCGAAGTGGGTGCGGGTGGAGTTGATGATCAGCACATAGAAGAAGAACAGGCACAGAAAGCTGATCAGCACCAGCACCAGATAGCACCACGCACGGCGGGCGGTCAAGATCGCCTTTTCGGACTGGTTTTTAGGCGTATGTGCCATACTTATTTCCCTCCTTTGGCAGCAGCCTTTTTGGCTGCCTTCAGTTCCTTGCGCTGAGCCTTGGTCAGGCCGTCATCTTCCTTGGTCAGCGAGAAGTACACGACGACGCACAGCACTGCACACACAAGGAACAGCACCACAGATACTGCACCGGCCATGCCGTAGTTCTTGCTGAACAGGTGGTTATTCAGGTACATGATCATGGTGGTGGAGGTACGGTCGGGGCCGCCCTTGCCGTTGGTCAAAATCTGCGGCACATCGAACATCTGCAAGCCGCCGATCATGGAGGTGATCATTACATAGACCAGAATGGGGCGGATCAGGGGCAGGGTGATCTTCCAGAACATCTGGTTCGGGGTGCAGCCGTCCAGTTCCGCAGCCTCGTACAGGGTGGGATCCACGCCCATAATGGCTGCCATCAGCATGATGGTAGTGTTGCCGAACCACATCAGGAAGTTCATCAGGCCCACAAGGCCACGGTTGCCCCACACGGTATTCAGAAAGCTGATGGGGGTCTTGATCCAGCCCATGCTCAGCAGCACTGCGTTCACCGGGCCGTTATCCGAGAACAGGGCGAAGAACAGCATTGCGAAGGCCGAGGCCATGATCAGGTTGGGCATGTAGATGACCGTCTTGAAGAAGGTCTGTCCCTTCAGCTTCAGTCGCAGGTCGGTGAACCATGCCGCCAGCAGCAGCGAGACGATGATCTGCGGGACGAAACCGATGATCCAGAGGATCAGCGTGTTGCTGAAATACTTGGGCAGATCGGTCGCGAACAGGGTGATGTAGTTTTTCAGACCCACAAAGTTGGGTCCGATGATCTTCAGACCGCTGCGGTAATACTCAAAAAAGCTGTAATAGATGGTGGATGCCAGAGGGATCAGCTGGAATACCGCGAAGATGATAAAGAACGGTGCAATGAAGATATAGCCCCATTTCGCGTAGCTGATCGACCCTTTCTTCTTTGTTTTTTCTCCCATGAGATCTCCCTCCTGCCGGGTCACAGCAAAACCAAAGGGGCGGGCGAGATACGCCGCCCGCCCCTTTGCTTCAATTTTCAGTTCGGAGTAAAACCGCTTATGCGGGCCATACCACGTCGGTCAGCTCGGGGTACTTCTCCTTGATGGCGGTCTCGAAGTTTGCCTTGGCGGCATCCTCCTGCACGTTGCCGGTGAAGTAATCCTTGAAAGCGTTCTGGAAGCTCTCGTTCAGGCCCTGATCGTACGGGCCGGCATTGGACATATCGATCTTGGTTGCAGCCTCTGCAAACAGAGCGATGTGGTTCTGGCCGCCGAGGAAGTCGGACTTGTAATCGCTGCTGGCGATCTCGTTCATGGCCTTCTCGTTGTTGGTGTAGTCCTGCGTATCCATGGTGATCTGCTTCATGATGGCTTCATCGCAGGTCAGCTTCAGCATAACGTCCTTGATGGTCTCAAGGTTGTCGCTGCCGGCTGCGCCGCAGATCCAGGTGCCGCCCCAGTAGTAGGGCTGAGGGCCTTCGCACACAGCGTAGTCGCCGTAGATGCCGTTGCCAACCTCTTCCTTGCCGCCCTCAGCGGTAGGAGTTGCCAGAGAGTTGCCCAGCAGGGTGAAGTTGATGCCCCAAGTGGAGTAGAAGAAGCCGAACACCTTACCGGTGGGGCCCTGATCGGAAGCCCACTGGCTGTCCCACAGGCTGGACTTGTTGTTGTAGCCCTTGTCGGTGTACTCCTTGGTCTGGTCCACCCACTTCATCAGGTTCTCGTCCACGGTAACGGTGGTGCCGGTGACCCAAGGTGCGGAGACGTTGTTGGAGAAGGTGCGGTATGCATCGTCAAAGCCGGACAGCATCTTGTAGCCCTTGGCAGCAGCCTTGGCAGCTACATCGTTGAACTTATCCCAGTCGGACAGGTAGGTCTGCACTTCGGCGGGGTCATCGGTGCCCAGCACCTCCTTGGCAATGCTGCGGCGGTATGCGAACAGACCCGGGGTAGCCTGCCAAGTGGTGCCGCGCTGGCTGCCGTCCACAGAAACGATGTCCTTGGTGTACTGGTACTGACCGGCCAGATCGGAATCGGTCAGGCCGATATCCTTCTTGACATCCAGAACGTAGTCGGAATCCACATACTTCAGAGCGTAGTCAGCCTCGATCAGGAAGATGTCGATCTTGTCGTCATCGGCAGCGGAGTCCTGATTCAGCAGAGCCTCGTCCAGCTTGTTCTGGTAGTTGTTGTTCTCGTTGGCGTTGATGGTCCACTTCACGGTGGTGCCGTCCTTCAGGGTGGTGGTGGACTTGTCGGCTGCGATCTCCTTGACCTCGGGATAGTAGTCGTTGAAGCGGCTCTGGAACTCATCATTCCAGCACCAGATGTTCAGCACCTTGCCCTCGGCAGCAGCCGGAGCAGAAGCAGCTGCAGAGGATGCAGGAGCGGCAGAGGAAGCAGCAGTGCTGCTGGAAGAACCGCCGCCGCAGGCTGCCAGAGCAGCACCAACAGTCACGACACCGGAAGCGAGCAGGAAATTACGACGAGAGATCTTTTTCATAAGGGTAAACCTCCTTCATGGTTTTCCAATTAAAAAATTCATTCTCAAAAACTCCGCGCTGGGAGTCATGGGTCTTTGTTAAAGGATGCGGACGGAGCCGCCGTCCAGCAGTTTGCCGGACACCCGGATCTGCTCCGGCAGAGTCACACGCGGATGCTCGATCAGCTCGATCAGCTTATCCGCTGCCAGCCTGCCAAGGGATTTTGTGTTCTGCTGGTAGGTCACCAGCGAGGGTTTGACTACCCGGGAGAGATAGATGCCATCGTATCCCATCACCGAGATGTCCTCCGGGATGCTCAACCCCGCTTCGGTCAGGGCGTTGTAGCCGCCCAGTGCGGAAAAGTCATCCGGGAAGATGATGCAGGTGGGCCGCTGCGGCAGTGCCAGCAGCGCCCGGGTCTCCTCTGCGCAGCGATCCACATCGTGGTACACACCGCAGCGGACGTACTCCTCCGGCACCTTCAGCCCCAGCTCCTCGCAGGCTTGATAGAAGCCTGCCAAGCGGTTCTCGGTAACGGCGGTCTTTTCGCCGTGGATGAAGGCGATGCGCCGGTGTCCGCAGGCCCATGCCTGCTGTACCAGAGCCTTTGTGCCCACCACGTTGTCTGAAAGGATCGCCATCCGGTTGTTGAACACATGGTCGATGGTCACCACCGGCACATCGCCGTTGACCAGTTCCACCACCTGCGGATCGTAAAAGTTCACACAGGCGATCACCACGCCGTCCACACCCCGGTAGTGGCAATGTTCCAGATAGCTCATGGACTTGCCGCTGATGTTGTGGTTGATGAAGGTGATATCGTAGCCGCGCTTTTCCGCTTCTACCTTGAAGCTGTCCAGCACTGCGGAGAAGTACTCGTGGGTCAGGCCGCTCTGTTTTTCATCTACGAACAGAACGCCAAGATTGTAAGTGCGGTTGGTTTTCAGCGCCCGGGCCGCTGCGTTGGGCAGGTACCCCATGCGGCGGGCCGCTGCACGGATGCGCTCCCGCGTGGCCGGTGCGATATCCGGCTGGTCGTTTAAAGCCTTGCTGACGGTTGCGACGGATACGCCGCATTCTTTCGCCAGATCCTTCAGGGACGGCATCTTTTAGCCTCCTTCCGAGGATAGGAGCAGCGGGATGTTTCTCGCGAGTTCCTTAATCGTTTTCGCAACCTCAATATATCGCATTCTGTACCAAAAATCAAGCGGAAACGCAAAAGTTTTAGCTCAGCTGCATCACTTTTGGCATTTTGTTCCAATACGGCCTGTAATAATTGTGCATCTCGATTCACTTTCGTTACATTTCGATTAAAACGAAAAAATTTTCGTTGCAGTTTCGTTATGGTTTTCGGTGCCGGAGGCCGTATGTATATATTACTTTTAAAATGGGGTTTCGGGTCTTTCGTTCGCCCTTTCGCCGGTGTACGCCGTGCCGAAAGTCCCAGAAAACTGCCGGGGCTTCGCAGATTATTTTAAAATTTCCGTTGAGATTTTTGCAAAAAGCTCTTGCATTTTTCGGTGGGATACGGTATGCTTAGCGTGATGAGATTGCTTCTTTCGCAGTGTCTTAATCGTTTTCGTTCATCGACACACTGCCCGCCCGACAAGGCGCAGTTTTAAGGAGGAAGCATTATGAAGTTCGGATATTTTGATGACCAGAATAAGGAATACGTCATCACCACCCCGCAGACGCCCCTGCCCTGGATCAACTACCTTGGCAGTGAGGACTTCTTCAGTCTGGTCTCCAACACAGCGGGCGGTTACAGCTTTTACCGGGACGCCCGGATGCGCCGCCTGACCCGCTACCGCTACAACAATTCCCCGCTGGACATGGACGGCCACCGGATCTACATCAAGGATGGCGAAACCGTATGGAACCCGGGCTGGCAGCCCACCAAGACCCCGCTGGACAGTTACAGCTGCCGCCACGGTCTGGGCTACACCATTCTGGAGGGCAAAAAGGACGGCGTGACCGCCCGGCAGGAGCTGTTCGTCCCCAAGGGGGATGCCTGTGAGCTGGACCGGGTGACAGTGTGCAACGGCAGCACCGTTATCAAGGAGCTGGACCTGTTCAGCTATGTGGAGTTCTGCCTGTGGGATGCCGTGGACGACAGCTCCAACTTCCAGCGCAACTACTCCACCGGTGAGGTAGAGGTAGAGGGCAGCGTGATCTACCACAAGACCGAGTACCGCGAGCGCCGCAACCACTACGCCGTGTTCTGGGCAAACTGCCCGGTGGACAGCTTCGACACCACCCGGGATGCCTTTTGCGGCGTATACGGCGGCCCGGCAGATCCGCAGGCCGTCCGCGCCGGACACTGCTCCGGCAGCATTGCCCACGGCTGGGCACCGGTGGGTGCGTTGCACATCCACCTGACCCTCGCCCCCGGCGAGAGCCGCAGCATCCTGTTCGGTCTGGGCTACATCGAGAACCCGCAGGAGGAGAAGTTCATTGCCCCGGGCGTCATCAACAAGACCCGCGCCCACGCCATGATGGAGCGCTACGCCACCGATGCACAGGTCGATGCCGCCCGCGCCGCCTTGCGCACCCACTGGGAGCAGCTGCTGTCCACCTACCATCTGGAATCCGGCGAGGAAAAGCTGAACCGCATGGTCAACATCTGGCACCAGTACCAGTGCATGGTCACCTTTAACATGAGCCGCTCTGCCAGCTACTACGAAAGCGGCACCGGACGCGGCATGGGCTTCCGGGACAGCTGTCAGGATCTGCTGGGCTTTGTGCACATCATCCCCTCCCGCGCCCGGGAGCGCATTCTGGATATTGCCGCCACCCAGTTTGAGGACGGCAGCGCCTACCACCAGTACCAGCCCCTGACCAAAAAGGGCAACCGGGATATCGGCACCGGCTTCAACGATGACCCGCTGTGGCTCATTGCCGGTACCGCCGCCTACCTGCGGGAGACCGGCGACTGGTCTATTCTGGAAGAACAGGTACCCTTTGATAACGACGCCACCAAGGCGCAGACCCTGATGGAGCACCTGCGCCGCAGCTTCAACTTTACCTGCACCCATCTGGGTCCCCACGGTCTGCCGCTGATCGGCCGCGCCGACTGGAATGACTGCCTGAACCTGAACTGCTTCTCCGAGCACCCGGGCGAGAGCTTCCAGATCACCGGCCCCAGCGAGGGTCCTGTGGCCGAAAGCGTTTTCATTGCCGGTATGTTCGTCAAGTACGGCCACGAATACGCCCAGCTGTGCGACCATCTGAATCTGACCGAGGAGGCCGCTGCCGCCCGCAAGCACATTGATGCCGTGGAGCAGGCCACCCTGACCGCCGGTTGGGACGGCGCATGGTTCCGCCGTGCCTACGATGCTTTCGGCAAGCCCGTCGGCAGCAAGGAATGCACCGAGGGTCAGATCTTTATTGAGCCGCAGGGTATGTGCGTCATGGCCGGCATCGGCAAGGAGAGCGGACAGGCCGCGCAGGCGCTTGCCAGCGTGGAGGAGCGGCTGGACACCAAATACGGCGTGGTGCTGCTGCAGCCCGCCTATACCAGCTACCAGCTAAATCTGGGCGAGATCTCCAGCTATCCTCCGGGATACAAGGAGAACGCCGGTATCTTCTGCCACAACAACCCGTGGATCAGCTGCGCCGAGGCAACGCTCGGCCACGGTGACCGCGCCTTTGCGGTGTACCGCAAGACCTGCCCCGCCTACATCGAGGACATTTCCGAGATTCATCGCACCGAGCCCTACGTTTACAGTCAGATGGTAGCCGGTAAGGACGCCCCCACCTTTGGTGAAGCCAAAAATAGCTGGCTGACCGGCACGGCGGCATGGACCTTCTTCAACATCAGCCAGTACATTCTGGGCATCCAGCCCACCTTGGACGGCCTGAAGGTAGACCCCTGCATCCCTCACACCCTGTCCGGCTTCCCCGTGCCCCGCCGCTTCCGCGGTGCGGTGTACCACATCACGGTGGATAACGCCGCCGGGGTGCAGCACGGCATCAAGGCCGTTACCGTGGACGGCAAGGCCATCTCCGGCAACGTTCTGCCGCTGGCTGCCGCCGGGACTGAGGTAACGGTGCAGGTGACCATGGGTTAACCCGACTTTTTCTGCTTTTTCATATTATTCTCCTTTCTGTGACCAAAGCCGCCGCGCAGACCCCTGCACGGCGGCTTTGGTTTATAATGAAACAGTTTAATGATTGAAAATGCGCTCCGCATTCGCTCTGCGCATAGATAGCGGAATTATTATTTTAATTTGCATTTCAGCCAAGCCTGCGGGCTTGGCTGAAATGCTTTTTCACGGGAGGGGTCGTAATGGTAAAATAGCGCTTTCAGACTGCAAATGCTGTTTTCCTCTGCGACCCCGCTTGTGAAAATGCGTTTGGAGTAGGCCGCGGTTGCGTAGCAATGAAAGCCCCAGTGGGGCTTTTAAGCGGCGGAGCGGTCTGCGTGAGCAGATGGAGGGGCTTTGCCCCGACAAGTTCCCGCAGGCCGCGACAAACGTGAAATAAAAATAATCTTTCCGCTGAAGATGGCCAGAGCATAAGCGGAGGCCATTCTAAATCGTCCCCTTCCCTCTTGCATTTTTGGGGAAAGAGGTGTAGAATACAGTCACAATCAAACACAGGGGAGCTCGTGCAGCGGGCTGAGAGGAAGTATAGCAAGCTTCGACCCTTTTACCTGATGCGGATAATGCCGCCGTAGGAAGTCATACCCTTTATGATTTTTTGCAGGAGGAGCCGTGCCGGGCCCCTCCTGTTTTTTTGTGCCTCTGCGGAGGTTCCGCAGCCAGCTGAGGGGGAGCGCCCTGAGCCTTGGATGAATGCAGCGATGGGAAGCCGTGTTCCGGCGTGAGAGGAAGCCAGTAAGCTTCGACCGCACCTTCCGTACCTGTTCCCGCCTTGTTGCGGGCACGGGCTGTTTTGTTGCGGGAGCGCCGGTGTTCGTCCTGCGCTGCCGCAGATGGTTGAAAAGGAGCTAATTTATTATGAAAAATCTCTCTGTCAAAAAGCTTGCCCTCGCCGGTATGTTCTGTGCCCTGTGCGTAGTGGGCAGCGTGTTCAGCTTTCCCATGTTCGGCAGCAAGTGTGCCCCGGTGCAGCACATGGTCAACGTGCTGTGCGCCGTTCTGCTGGGGCCCTGGTGGGGCGTGGGCGTAGCCTTTGTGGCTTCCCTGCTGCGCAATCTGCTGGGTCTTGGCAGCCTGATGGCTTTCCCGGGCAGTATGTTCGGCGCACTGCTGTGCGGCCTTGCATACCACAAGACCAAAAACCTGATCGCCACCGTGGTGGGTGAGGTGTTCGGCACCAGCATTCTGGGCGGCCTGTGCGCATGGCCCGTGGCCATCTTCCTGATGGGCAAGAGCGCTGCGGATATCGCTTTCTACGCCTATATCGTGCCCTTCCTCATCTCCACAGCCGTGGGTGCGGTGATCGCCGGTGCTGTGGTGTTCAGCCTGCAGCGCTCCGGCGCTCTGCGCTCCATGCAGAACAGCCTTTCCTGAGCGGAGGTGCCGGGAATGCTCAAAACCGCCTTTGAGAACCTGCGCAGCCGCTGCCCGCTGATCCACAACATCACCAACTATGTCACCGTGAACGACTGCGCCAACATGGTGCTGGCCTGCGGTGCCTCCCCCATCATGGCCGATGATGCCGCCGAGGTGGAGGAGATCACCGCCATCTGCGGCGGACTGAACATCAACATCGGCACGCTGAACAGCCGCACTGTCACCAGTATGCTGCTGGCGGGCAAAAAGGCCAATCAGCTGGGTCACCCTGTGGTGCTGGACCCGGTGGGTGCCGGCGCTTCCCATCTGCGCACCGACACTGCCTTCCGCCTGCTGCGGGAGGTGCAGTTCACAGTGATCCGGGGCAACATCTCGGAGATCAAGACCCTTGCCTCCGGCGCGGGCACCACCAAGGGCGTGGATGCGGACGTAGCCGACAAGGTGACCGAGGAGAACTTGGACAGCGCCGTGGCCTTTGCAAAGGCTTTTGCCGCCCGCACCGGCGCGGTGGTGGCCATTACCGGCGCCATTGACATCGTAGCCGATGCACAAAAAGCCTACTGCATCCGCAACGGCAACGCCATGATGAGCAGCATCACCGGCACAGGCTGTCAGCTTTCTGCCCTGACGGCGGCTTTTGTCACCGCCAACCCCGGCCACCCGCTGGAAGCTGCCGCTGCGGCGGTATGCGCCATGGGTCTGGCGGGTGAGATCGCCCACCAGCGGCTCACCCCGCAGGACGGCAACGCTACCTACCGCAATTACATCATTGATGCCATTTACAACATGACCCCCGAACAGCTGGAGAAAGGCGCAAACTATGAAGTGCGATAAACACACCATGCTCCTGTACGCGGTGACCGACCGCGCATGGGTGGGCGAGCAGACCTTGTATCAGCAGGTGGAAAGTGCCCTGAAGGGCGGTGCCACCTGCGTGCAGCTGCGGGAAAAGCAGCTGGGCGACGCCGATTTTTTGCAGGAGGCCATTCAGATCCACGCCCTGTGCCAGCAGTACGGTGTGCCGCTGTTCATCAACGATAACGTGGAAGTGGCACTGCAGTGCCACGCCGAGGGCATCCATGTGGGGCAGGACGATATGGCCGCCGCACAGGTGCGCCAGCGCGTGGGCGAGGGCGTGATGATTGGCGTTTCTGCCCACACGGTGCAGGAAGCACTGGACGCTGTGGCGCACGGTGCGGACTACCTTGGCGTAGGCGCGGTATTTGCCACCCACACCAAGACGGACGTAAGCGAGATGCCCCGGCAGACCCTGCTGGACATCTGCAACGCCGTGGATGTACCGGTGGTGGCTATTGGCGGCATCCACAAGGAGAACATTCTGCAGCTCAAGGGCACCGGCGTGGACGGCGTGGCGCTGGTAAGTGCCATCTTTGCCGCAAAGGACATCGAGGCCGAGTGCCGGGAGCTGCGCGCCCTTTCGGAGCAGATCATAAAATAAACTATCATCCCGCGGCAAACCGGGGGCACCACCTTGGGCCGCGTTACAAAATTCATGGAGAAAACCAACATGAAAAGCGTATTTTGCGCAGGTGCCGGCATCCAGAGCGTTCTGTTTTTTCTGAATGGCGGCTACTTGCCTGCTGGCCGGGAGCTTTCTCCTCGGACACGAATCGGGCCATTCCATCGCCCGCCCTACTGCCTGCGGCAGCAGGGTCCCACCCCAGCGGACGGTCCTCGGAGAAACTCCCGACCGGCGGTTTGCTCCCACATCACTGTATGACCAGCACCCTGCTGTTCAGAGATAAACTGTCATTTGGAGGAACACAGCGTATGCAGACTTATACCACCCAGATGGATGCCGCCCGCAAGGGCATCATTACCCCGGAGATGGAGATCGTAGCCAAAAAGGAATACCGCACCACCGAGGAGATCCGCCAGTGGGTCGCCGAGGGCAAGGTAGCCATCCCCGCCAACAAGCACCACACCTGCCTGAACCCCGAGGGCGTGGGCTCCATGCTGCGCACCAAGATCAACGTGAACCTTGGCGTCTCCCGCGACTGCAAGGACTACAACATTGAGATGCAGAAGGTGATGAGCGCCGTGAACATGGGCGCAGAAGCCATTATGGATCTGTCCAGCCACGGCAACACCCAGCCCTTCCGCCAGAAGCTGACCCACGAGTGCCCGGTGATGATCGGCACTGTGCCGGTGTATGATTCGGTCATCCACTACCAGCGCGATCTGGCTGAGCTGACTGCACAGGACTTCATCGATGTGGTACGCCTGCACGCAGAGGACGGTGTGGACTTTGTCACCCTGCACTGCGGCATCACCCGCAAGACCATCGAGCAGATCCGCAAGCACAAGCGCAAGATGAACATCGTAAGCCGCGGCGGTTCTCTGGTGTTTGCGTGGATGAGCATGACCGGCAATGAGAACCCCTTCTACGAGCACTTTGACGAGATCTGCGAGATCTGCGCCGAGCACGATGTGACCATCTCTCTGGGCGATGCCTGCCGTCCCGGCTGTCTGGCTGACGCCACCGACGTGTGCCAGATTGAAGAACTGGTGCGTCTGGGCGAGCTGACCAAGCGCGCATGGGCGCACAACGTGCAGGTGATGGTAGAAGGCCCCGGCCATGTGCCCCTGAATCAGGTCGCTGCCAACATGGAGGTGCAGAAGAGCATCTGCATGGGCGCCCCCTTCTATGTGCTGGGACCTCTGGTCACCGATATCGCCCCCGGCTACGACCACATCACCGCTGCCATCGGCGGCGCAGTGGCAGCCGCCAGCGGTGCAGCCTTCCTGTGCTATGTGACCCCCGCCGAGCATCTGGCTCTGCCCAACGTAGATGACGTAAAGCAGGGCATCGTGGCCTCCAAGATCGCCGCTCACGCCGCCGACATCGCCAAGGGCATCCCCCACGCCCGGGACATTGACGACAAGATGGGCGATGCCCGCCGCGTACTGGACTGGGATGCACAGTTCGCCTGCGCGCTGGACCCCGAGACCGCCAAGGCCATCCGCGACGCCCGCCTGCCCGAGGACGACCACAGCGACACCTGCAGCATGTGCGGCAAGTTCTGCGCTGTGCGCAGCATGAACAAGGCGCTGGCCGGTGAATACATCGACATCCTGTAAGCTTTCCCCGCGCTGAAAGGCGCTTCTTCCTCCGGGACTGCTGCACAAACCGTGCAGCAGTCCCTTTTTTGTAGGACGATTTAAAATGCCCTCCGCTTAAGCTCTGGGCACATTCAGCGGAATTATTATTTTGCATTTGCTGCACTGCGTTCAGTTTGGTCAATCTATTCTATCAATTTTTTAGATTTTACAATTCTTCTGTGCTGTACTATAATGAAGTAGTAACTTTATTTCTCAAAAGTACAGGAGGCTGTTTTCTTGATAGTTGATCTGATCGAAGCGTTTTACCGCCTGCTGTGGGGCGATTTATTCACCCTGCCGGTGGCGGGCGGCATTGGCATCTCCTTTATGGTGGTGCTGCTGTTTGCAGCCGGTATCGGCTTTACTCTGCGCACCCGGCTGCTGCCGGTGCGACTGTTCCGGGATATGATCGGCGCAGTGTGTGAAAAAAAGCAGGCTGCGGGCGGGCTTTCCTCTTTCCAGACACTGGTCATCTCCACCGCCACCCGGGTGGGCATGGGCAATCTTGTGGGCGTGGTGGCCGCTGTTTCGGCGGGCGGCGCAGGCGCGGTGTTCTGGATGTGGGTCACTGCGCTGCTGGGTGCTTCCACCTCCTTTGTGGAGTCCACTCTGGCGCAGAAATACCGCGTGCCGGACCCGCTGTACGGCGGCTGGCGCGGCGGCCCGGCCTACTATCTCCATGTGCTGGCCGAGCGCAAACGGGGCAAAAAGCTCAAGCGCTCTGTGTGTGCAGCGCTGTTTGCAGTGTCCGGTCTGATCTGCTGGTGCGGTATCAGCCAAGTCATCTCCAACTCGGTCAGCTCTGCCTTTGAAAACGCCTTTCAGGTCCCGCCGCTGGCCACCACCGTGGTGCTTACCCTGCTGGCAGCGTTGATCGTGCTGCGCAAGAATGCCACCGTGAAAAGCCTTGACTTCATCGTGCCGGTCATGGCGGTGTGCTACTTTGTCATCACGGTGGGCATCGTGGTGCTGAATCTCCGGCAGCTGCCCGCCGTGCTGGCACGCATCTTTGCCGAGGCCTTCGGCCTGCGTCAGGTGGCCGCAGGCGGCTTTGGCGCGGTGCTGATGAACGGTGTCAAGCGCGGGCTGTTCTCCAACGAGGCGGGCAGCGGCTCTGCCCCCTGCGCCGCTGCCGCTGCGGAGTGCGACGACCCGGTAAAGATGGGTCTTGTACAGGCGCTGGGCGTATTGATCGATACCGTGGTCATCTGCAGCTGCACTGCTTTTCTGATGCTGCTGGTGCCGCAGGAGATCACCGCCGGGCTGACCGGCATGAACCTTTTGCAGACCGCCATGCAGTACCATCTGGGCAGCTTTGGCATCGTGTTCATTGCGGTGATCTTAGCACTGTTCAGCTTTTCCACCTTTTTGGGGGTGCTGTACTACGCCCGGGGCAATGTGGCCTACCTGTGCGGCGACAACTGGTGGAGCCAGACCGCCTACAAGCTGCTGGCGCTGGCCATGCTGCTGGTGGGCGGTACACAGGCCTACACCGTGGTGTGGGATCTGGGCGATGTGGGCATCGGGCTGATGACCATCTTCAATATGCTGGCGCTCGTTCCCCTTTCCGGCGAAGCGCTGACCGCTCTGAACGACTACGAAAAGCGCAAGAAAATAAAATAAGATCACAAAAACGGGCTGCTGCACAAAGTTCTGTGCAACAGCCCGTTTTGTAATATGCGAAAGCTTTCAGCTATGCTGCTTCAGGGCGCAGACGGCGATGCTCAGGGCGCTCCATGCGGCCTGATACATTAGCACTGTGGCGATGGAAAGCTGCCAGATGCTGCCCGCATAGGTCAGCAGCACCGCAATGAACACCGAGAAGCACACCGACACCAGCTGCACCGTAGTAGCGCTGGTCTCGGCATTCTGTGCCTGATCTGCGGCCTGCAAGCCGCCGGTCAGGCTGGCAAAGCCCCGGTGGTGGTACAGGCAGCAGTCGGGCTTTTCCGGGGCAGCCTCGGCTGCTTCAATGGCCTGACACTGGTCGCCGTCCAGCACGGTGACCATGCCCTCCGGCAGATGGTAGGCCTCAGTGATGTGCCGTGCCGTCAGGCTGGGATCTTTGCTGGTGACCAGCAGACGGATGTTCTCCCTTTGCAGGGAGGCAAGGCTGCGTGCCACATTGCGGCCGCCCACATAGCGCAGCACGAACATAGCGTGCAGGTTGCCGGACACCGCCAGATACAAAATTTGCAGCTCGCCGTTTTTGGAGTGGCCGTCCTCGTAATCCTGCTCCGGCAGGGTCACACCCTCCTGCTCCATGTAGCGGCGGGTGCCGATGAGGATGCGGTTATTGTCGCACCATGCCGAGAAGCCCAGCCCGGTGTGCTGCTCCAGATCCTTGACCGGGAACAGGATATCGGTGCGGTCCTCGATGATCTGGCTGAACAGCCCGCGCAGGGTGTCGCAGCTTTCGTTCAGCACACTGGCTGCATACAGGATAGCGCGGTCGATGCGACCGCCCTTGAAGATGCGGATATCCTCCAGCGTTACGCTGTCGGCGGTAAACAGGTCATCGGCGTCCAGCTCAATGGTGTCGATGCCGCCCAGCTCCTCAATGGCCGCCCAGCCGGACACCACAGCGCCCACAGCGGCAGCAGCTCTTTGCAGACGCAGCGCCGCCAGACCGGGCACCAGCACCGAGGAAAGGGGTGCGCCCATGCACAGCACGGCAGCCGCCGCAGCCACGGCGCAGTTGATCCCGCCGCCGAACAGCAGGAAGGCTACGCAGCTGAGCACTGCCGCCGCCAGCAGGATACAGGCCACCTTCCGGGCACGGCGCTCGCTGGCGCGCTCGCTGAGGCTCTGCTCCACAAAGTCATTGCTGGCGGTCTGTACCGGGCGGCTCAGCAGCACCCACGGGTCCTTCTGCTCCAGATCCCGGGCGAGGGCGCGGATGAGGTCCTTATCGCGGGTGCGGTAAGCGCCCCGCAGTTCGCCGCTCTCTGCTGCCAGCGCATAGCCGCCCTGCACGGCAGCCAGCATCACCCGACTGCCCACCAGCGCCAGAAACAGCCCCAGCGCAGCCATACCGGTCAGCAGACCGATGCCCTCAGTGCTACGGTAGGCGTTGGCATTCAGCATGGCCACCACCGCCTGCAGCAGCGCTGCCACAGCAGCCAGCGCGGGCATGGTGTCCGCACTGGGACGGCCGCGCAAACCGGTCAGACCGTCCCGCAGCACCGGGTAGCCCACAAACAGGCTGGCGGCAAACAGCAGCAGATTTGCGGCATAGAACGCCGCCGGAGCAGCGTCCGGGTCCAGCACCGAAAGCGGCGGCAGCAGACGCTCTGCCGTCAGCCCAAGGTGCAGCAGCACCACGGCCAGAATGCCCGCCAGCACACACCGCAGAGTCAGTTCTGCAGCCATGTGGTGCAGCTTGTCGGCGGTGGATTCCGGCACAGTTTCCTCGGCAGGAGCAGCCGCTTGCGCTGCCGGTGCGGTCTCCGGCTGTGCCGGAGCCGCAGGGGCGGCAGCTGTCGGTGCGGATACAGAGGCAGCAGTCTCCGCTGCGGGGGTGCCGTCCTGCTCCAGCGGGAGCAGGGGCAGGCTCATAGTATCCTCTTTTTCCGGCTTGCGGGCAGCGGGCTTTTCGTCCTCTGCCGTGCCGAACATCTGGAAAATAGACTTTTTCTCCGGCTTTTTTGGCAGCGTTTCCGGGTCTGCCGGCGCGCTGGCAAACACCACCGGCGGCAACTCCTCGGCGGCGTTCTGTGCAGCCTTTGCCGGGGCTTTCTCCGGCTCTGCCGCAGGCTGTGCAGGCGCGGGCTGCACCTTGGGCTGCGGCGCTACCTGTACGGGCTTTGCGGGCTGCGGGGCAGGCTTTGCCTTGCCGCTCATGCCGTTGAGCATATCCTTCAGCTGCTGCATCTCCCGCTGCTCCAGTTCCTCCTGCGGCAGCAGCGTCTCCGGGGCGTTCTTCGCCTTAGGCTGCTTTTGGGGGGCTGCAACAGGCTGCGGCACCGGCTGGGGCGCGGGCTTTTCCGGCTCCGGCTGCACGGCAGCAGCCGCCTTGGGTGCAGGCACCGGCTCTGCCGGAACTGCCTTGGCAGGCTCTGGGCTGGCGGGCTGCATCGGCATTGCCGGAACAGGGTCTGCGGTACGCAGTTCCAGCGCCATGTCCTCCTGCTCCGGCTGCACCGGCTTTGCATCTGCCCCCAGCAGGATCTCACCGGTGGGGATCTCCAGCACCGGCTGTGCGGGGGCGGGAGCCTGTTCTTTATCGTGGCTGAACAGCTTGCCCAGCAACCCGGCCTTGGGCTTTTCCTCCACCGTGGCAGGCTCGTCCCGGCGGGTCATCTCCTCGGGCAGATCGATCACACTGGTGCTGAAAAAGTTGCGGAACCGCTCTTCTGCCGAGAGCTCCCCCGCCTGCTTGCCCCTGCGTTCATTTGTATTGTTCGGCATCCTTGTCCCTCCCACTGTTCTGGATGGAGTTTACCGCTTGTTTTATTCTTCTACGGCGCGCTGCGACTGGATCTCGTACAGGATGATGCCAGCTGCCACCGAAACGTTATAGCTGTCCACGCCGGTGCCAGGGGCAGCCATATCCAGCCGCACCACGCCGTCACACAGCTTCTTGACCAGCTGGGATACCCCGCTGCCCTCGCTGCCCAGTACCAGCGCGATGGGGCCTGTCAGGTTATTCTTGCGCAGGGACACGCCGTCCATGTCGGCGCAGTAGACAAACACGCCCTGCTCCTTCAGGCGGCGGATGGTCTCGCCGATGTTGGCCACGCGCGCCACCGGCAGACGCTCGGCAGCGCCTGCGCTGGACTTGATGACGGTGGGGGTAACGGATGCACCACCCCGCTTGGGGATGACGATGCCGTGGGCACCGCACAGCAGTGCGCTGCGCATGACTGCGCCCAGATTGTGGGGGTCCTCAATGCCATCGCTCAGCACCAGAAAGGGCGGCTCGCCCTTGGCCTTGGCTGCGGCCAACAGATCCTCCACGGTCGCGTACTCGATCTCGCTGGCAAAGGCCGCCACGCCCTGATGGCTCTCGGTGCCGGTCATCAGGCGCAGCTTGTTAGGGTGCACCCGCTTGACCGTTGCACCGGCCTCCTTGGCCAGTGCCGTATAGTATGCCGCCACTGCCGGGGCCATCCCCTCGGCAATAAGCACGGTGTCCACACCGGAGCCGCTCTTGAGCAGCTCGGTCACCGGGTTTTTGCCGTAGATCAGGCTCTCACTTTTCTGCTGCGGCTGCTCTGCATCGCGGCGCGGACGGCGCGGCTGGTTACGTTCTTCCATCTTTTTATGCTCCTTCCGTTCCGGGCGGGCTGCGCCGCACCGGAACGTTTTATTTTGTTTATGATAATCCAAGATAAAGTATACCATATCTCGCCCGGCTTCGCCACAAATTGCTGGGATTTTATTTTCTGACGCCTAAAATTTTTTCAGTAAAACGCAGCTTCCCCGCCGGACAGGGCAGCTGTAAAAATGTTTTGCCCGCTGCCCGGGCAGCACGGCGCATTTCCGCTGTTTTGCCAAAGCAAAAAGTTTTCCACAAAATGTGTCTATACATTCCGTAAACAGCCTATGATTTTTCCACAAGTTGAAAACTCAGTGGAAAGCGTGTAAAAGTCCAGCCGCAGCGCCTGTTTTTCGGGTGGAATTAAACAATTTCCACTGGGTTTTCAACAGCAAGTTCCCCCATATCCTGGCAAAAGCCTTACAATTTGTAAAATTCAAGTCGGAATTATGACAATTTTTTGAACCAGAAATTGTCCGCTTTTGCAATTTCCTCCAACATCATTTTGACGAATGTTAAAATCTGTTGAAAACCCGCGCCGCTTCCGTACAAGGCGGATGTTGCATTGTATATGGATTTTTGTCGCCAAACCAGAGTATTTCTGCCGCAGCCGCATCAGCCGCTTTGTGCCGTGCCCGTTCCGCAGCAGCTCTGCGCAAGAAAAAGCGCCTGTTCGGATTGATTTTAGGCGCAGTTTGGGGTATACTAACCATGTGGGCTCGTTAAACCATGCACAATGCGGTGTGTGGCAGAGCCGGAACCCCGATAATTTTTGGAGGTAATGAATAATGTTGGTAAATGCAACCGAAATGCTGCTCAAGGCACGCGATGGCCACTACGGTGTGCCGCAGTTCAACATCAATAATCTGGAGTGGACCAAGGCAGTCCTGACCGCCTGCGAGGAAATGAAGAGCCCCGTCATTCTGGGCGTTTCCGAGGGTGCTGGTAAGTACATGACCGGTTTCAAGACCGTTGCCGCCATGGTCAGCGCCATGGTCGATTCCATGGGCATCACCGTTCCCGTTGCTCTGCATCTGGATCACGGCACCTACGAGGGCTGCAAGGCCTGCGTTGAGGCCGGCTTCTCCTCCATCATGTTCGATGGCAGCCACTACTCCATCGAGGAGAACGTGGAAAAGACCAAGGAGCTGGTTGCTCTGGCACACGCTCATGGTATGAGCATCGAGGCCGAGGTCGGCTCCATCGGCGGCGTTGAGGACGGCGTTGTAGGCGCTGGCGAGATTGCTGATCCCGAGGAGTGCGCAAAGATCACCGCTCTGGGCATCGACTTCTTGGCTGCCGGCATCGGCAACATTCACGGCGTCTACCCCGCAAACTGGAAGGGTCTGGACTTCGAGGCTCTGGACCGCATCCACAAGGCCACCAACAACATTCCTCTGGTTCTGCACGGCGGCACCGGCATCCCCGACGAGATGATCGCAAAGGCCATCAGCCTGGGCGTTTCCAAGATCAACATCAACACCGAGTGCCAGCTGGTGTTTGCTGAGGCCACCCGTAAGTACATCGAAGAAGGCAAGGATCAGCAGGGCAAGGGCTTCGACCCCCGCAAGCTGCTGGCTCCCGGCGCAAAGGCCATCGAGGCTAAGTGCAAGGAGAAGATCGAGCTGTTCGGCTGCGCAGGCAAGGGCTAAGCTGAGGCTTGTATCGTAACCGGTACACCACCCAATAAAGTATGCGGCCCCGCTGCACTGTTATGCACAGTGCAGCGGGGCCGCTTTTTATTTTGAAATTCGATAATGCCCCACGATGTCGGTTCGTTTTTCCAGAATGTCCTGTTCGTAAGCTGTCTGCCATGGGTCATTGTGGTGAATGATATAAGGCACTCCGTTTTTATTTCGCCGGTCGGACACGATGCCGATATGTCTTTCAAAGATCACAATATCGCCGCCCTGCCATTCCTCTATTTCTGAGACATCTGTGGTCAGGGCAGCTGCTGTGTGTGCAAAAAACACCTTCAGGTTTCGTACCCGTCGGAAATCTATGTTTGCATCCGGTTCTTCCACCATATAATCCTGTGGCTGCTCCCGGATATCTGCGTCCACAAGCTCTTGTAGATCATATCCCGCATTCTTCAACGCATATGCAACTACATCGGTGCAAACGCCATAACCATCGTCAGGATAACCGGTCTCATAATAGCGGCTTTTGTATTTTGGATGTGTGCTCACATAGGCCAGTGCGCCGTTCAGAATATCCAACTGATCGTCTACGCCGTCATCATCCCGATCTACGCTACTATGAAACTGCGATATCCTGCCCCGATAATCGTCCTCCGGCCGGATTGCCGTGGTGCGCTGATAATGTGTCTGCACATTAAATACGATGCTGCAGAACAGTAAAAGCGCCAGTACCGCTATATAACGCTTTGCTGTATCCTTGCGGGTTCTGTCCGAACGCATATTCTCACCCCTTCCTGCTTTGAGGATACCAACTTTTTCCCTGTTCTGCAACCCCTTGGCATATAGCGCAACAAAAAAGCCCTGAGACTTTCATCTCAGAGCTCTTTGTTAAGTCGGCGACTACCTATTTTCACAAGCCGTTTCCAGCTAACTATCTTCGGCACAAGTAAGCTTAACTTCTGTGTTCGGAATGGGAACAGGTGGAACCTTACCGTCATCGACACCGACCGATTTGACTGAATCAGTATAACACATTTCTGCGCTTCTGTCCAGTATTTCTTAGAAGGACGTGCCTTCAAAACTGAATAATCACTGCTAACATTTTTTCGTTGACTTAAAAGTCTCAAGCGAATTGTGGTCAAGCCCTCGACCTATTAGTACACGCTTGCTGAATGGATCACTCCACTTACACATCGTGCCTATCAACCTTGTAGTCTTCAAGGGGTCTTACTTGTTTGAAACAATGGGATATCTTATCTTTGGGTCGGCTTCACGCTTAGATGCTTTCAGCGTTTATCCGATCCGTACATAGTTGCCCAGCTATGCCCTTGGCAGAACAACTGGTGCGCCAGAGGTACGTCCGCTCCGGTCCTCTCGTACTAGGAACAGCTCCCATCAAATATCCTGCGCCCACGACAGATAGGGACCGAACTGTCTCACGACGTTCT